>ERZ857951.868-NODE-868-length-36356-cov-4.292637_pt1 | contig 36356 bp, 29 predicted proteins | sample MGYA00519759_ERZ857951 | MGnify/ENA primary metagenome ERZ857951 (study PRJEB31778, sample SAMEA3449377) | human gut metagenome | biome: human gut; feature: human-associated habitat; material: faeces | place: United Kingdom | collected 2010/2012 ...
GAGGAGGACGGACCTACTACCCCCTCAGGAGTGGAAGACTTAACCGAAGTCTCCAAGGGAAACTATGTAATCGCGGCTTCGGTAGGAACCGGTAACAATGCAACTAACGTGTTGCTGACAGCCGACCGCTTAGACGATCCTACGTACAAAGTGACTCCGACCAAACAAGGGACACAAAACGACGGGGCTACTTACTGGGTTTTCTATGAACAAGAATCTTTGTTCGCCCTAAACTACAACCAGGGAGAGGCAGGCCAAACCGCTTCGTATGATCTGAATTCAAATTTCGAAATGGTAAAAAACTCTAACACCTACAAGTTAAGCCGGTTCACCACATATGGTTTTTATAACGATTATATCATGACTACATCTACCGGAAATGCCACTATCGATGCTCAAAATTACACTTATACAGACAAAAACGGCGAACAACTGACCGAAACTTATTATCCGAAACACTTTTTACCGGCTTACATCGATGCAAAGAGCGAAACGGCCAAAGACGGAACAGGCGCTGCTAATCTGAAACTACGTTCGGAGAACTTACTCGGGAACGGAGAGTATGTAACTCTGTCCGGTCTGGAACAGAATGGAACCCTCTTGTATGCCGCCGCCGTCCCGATGGGTTTAAGCCAATGGGGATACATACAAACCGTAAACGGGAAAGAACACGGATATGTGCGGGAAGGTTACGAAGACTTGGTAAAAACAGAGTCGGGAGGCTCGGGCAGCGGTAAATATAACGCCAACGAATTACAATGGACTCAGTATCCCGACGAATGCTGGGTGGCTATCTTCAAAGACGAAACTCTGGAAGAACATAAAGTCATCAAAACAGACAAAATCAGTTATGCCTGCGGCCGCAATCGTTCCCAATACTACCAAATGTTGTGGAAAGCAGACGACGGTTACATTTACGTGCTATCTCCAAGTTACGCCAAAACGATGAAAGATTCACGACAACAAACTACATTACCGGCCGGAGTAGTACGCATCAACACGAATGCTTCTTGGGAGAATCTCGATTTCGACCCCAATTACTACAAAACATTGAAGAATGCCAACGGTACAGAAGCGGCTTTCCTTCGCAGTTGGTACATTTCGGGTAATTACATCATGCTCCTCGCTTATGACGAACAAGGCTTCGACGGGACTGCCAATCGGCTCGTCATTTTCGATACACAAAGCGATGGCATACTCAAAGAAGTGACCGGACTGCCTTCCGACATAAGCGGGTTCAGCAGTACTCCTTATATCGATGAAACCGGCAAGGCATACATGGTCGTAAGCACGGAAAGCGGTTACCCTACCGTTTATAAAATCGACCCTGCCACAGCCACAGCGACACAAGGTCTCACTATCGTAGCGACGAGCGTAAGCGGTGTAGGCAGGTTAGAGATAAACTAAAAACATTTCGACACAAAAGGAACAGGTCGGCACGGAAAGCCGGTGTATTTTCAACGAACCCATTCGTCACGGCGTGACTCTCTCTATCTCGCCTCTCTATCGAACAGGGTAAAAGGGTATAACTATCCGCATAGTAAAAATATAACCGATATTTCGGGCCGTACCAAAAGAGTCTGGCGGATAAAAACCATACAGACTCTTTTCTACTTAATAAAGGAATCATATTTATGAAAAAAGCATTTCGGAAGATACATCTTTGGTTATCTGTCCCTTTCGGTGTAATTATCACCTTGATTTGTTTCTCAGGCGCCATGTTGGTATTCGAGAATGAAATTATGCAAATGACGCATCGTCATCTTTATTATGTGGGAAAAATCGGGGAAAAACCTATCCCTATGGAACAACTGGCGGCGAAGGTTTCCGCCACCCTGCCCGACGATGTGAAAGTAACCGGCATTACCGTCTTCCCCGACCCCCAAAAAGCCTATCAAATCAATCTATCAAAACCGAAACGTACTTCGATTTATATAGACCCATATACCGGAGAAATCAAGGGCAGAAACCAACGCTCCCCGTTTTTCAAAGCCATGTTTTCGTTACATCGTTGGCTACTGGATAGCCGTCCCGAAGACGGCAAGGTATTTTGGGGAAAGACCATCGTGGGCCTCAGTACCCTGATGTTCATTTTCGTCTTGGTATCGGGTATCATCATTTGGTGGCCTCGTACCCGGAAAGCATTGAAAAACAGTCTAAAAATAAATTTACGCAAGGGGGCGAGCCGTTTTTGGCACGATTTGCACGTGGCAGGAGGAATATATGCGCTCGTATTATTGTCGGTCATGGCTCTGACAGGTCTTACATGGTCTTTCGATTGGTATCGTACTGCCTTTTATACAGCTTTCGGGGTGGAAATGACAGCAAATACAAAGCACAATAATACGGTGGCAAACGCCTCCAACCGTACGATACGGGGAGAAAGGAACGGCAACCGTGACAAAAGCACGGGCAATCACAGAGAAGAACTCTCTTTTTCCCATTGGCAACAAGTGTACGAGCAATTAGCCCAAGCGAATCCCAACAACAAACAAATCAGTATAACCGACGGAACGGCGAGCGTGTCCTCCAACCGATTCGGCAATACACGTGGAGCAGACCGTTATACCTTCGATACGAACACCGGAAAGATTACCGGAGTCTCGCTCTATGAAGAATCGAACAAATCGGGAAAAATACGTGGCTGGATCTATTCCGTGCATGTAGGCAACTGGGGAGGAACGCTCACCCGTATTCTATGGTTCCTATCCGCTTTACTGGGCGCCAGCCTGCCACTGACAGGATACTACTTATGGATAAAACGGCTTTACCGGAAGGGACATACAAAAAGGTAATCGATTAATCTCGAAATGAGTGATGCCGAAGAGGTTACCGAGAGGAGTCTCTTCGGCGTATCTTTTCCGAAACGTTTCAGAATTTCTGCATATCGACCAAGCGTTTATAATAGCGGTCGAGTTTTATCAATTCGTCATGACGACCCCGTTCCACAATTTCGCCTTCGTGCATGACGCAAATTAAATCGGCATCTTTTATCGTGGAAAGACGATGAGCTATTACCAGCGTAGTGCGATTACGCATAAGGTTCTCCAAAGCCTCCTGTACCAACCGTTCCGACTCGGTATCGAGAGCCGAGGTCGCCTCGTCGAGAATAAGAATAGGAGGGTTTTTCAGGATTGCACGGGCTATACTCACACGTTGTCGCTGCCCGCCCGAAAGACGGCTTCCCCGGTCGCCAATGCAGGTATCGTATCCTTGTTCGGTCGCCATGATGAAATCGTGCGCATTGGCGATTTTCGCCGCTTCAATGACTTGCTCCATCGTTGCGTTTTCCACCCCGAAGGTTATATTGTTGTAGAAAGAATCGTTAAAGAGAATGGCTTCTTGATTGACATTTCCCATCAATCCCCGCAAATCGTGCACTCTGAAATCTTTGATATTGATTCCGTCGATATAAATTCCCCCTTCATTCACGTCGTAAAAGCGAGGTAAAAGGTCGGCCATCGTAGATTTTCCGGAACCGGACTGCCCTACGAGAGCGACCGTCTGTCCCTTTTTAATGGAAAGATCGACGTGCTTCACGACATTTTCGGTACTATACCGGAAAGAGACTCCCCGATATTCTATCCCCTCTTTCATTTCCTTCAATTCTACCGGATTCTTCGGGTCTTGTATGGGATTCACCGCCGACAGAATGAGATCGACCCTCACCATAGAGGCCAACCCTTTCTGTATGGAGTAAGCGGCTTTGGACAAATCTTTCGCCGGATTGATAATGCTGTAAAAAATAACCAGATAGTAAATGAACGAAGCGGCATCGATACTGCTCGTTCCCGACAAGATGAGCGAGCCGCCATACCAAAGGACGATACAAATGGTACATGTGCCTAAAAATTCGCTCATGGGATGCGCCAACGACTGCCGGCGGTTGATTCGATTGGATATGCGATAAAAACGATTGTTATCGTCGTGAAACCATTTTATCATTTTATCCTCGGCATTGAAGGCCTTGACAATGCGCAACCCGCCCAAAGTCTCCTCTATGATAGACATCAACAATCCCCATTGATTCTGCCCTTCGAGAGAACGACGTTTCAGTTTCTTACCGACTTGTCCCATAATGTATCCTGCCGTAGGAAGCAGAATCAAGACAAAAAGAGTAAGTTGCCAACTAATGGCGAACATGGTCGCCAAACAGACAATAATCATAATGGGATTCTTGAACATCATATCGAGCGATGCCATTATCGAATTTTCTATCTCCCCTACATCTCCCGACATACGGGCCATGACATCGCCTTTCTTCTCACTGGTGAAAAAACCGATAGGCAAACTTACTACTTTTTCATACACATAATTGCGAATATCGCGCACGATTCCCGACCGAAGCGGTATCATGAAATAGGAGCTCAAATAGGTAGCGGCCGTCTTGAAAAAAGTCATCACCATTAAAAAGACTCCCAATATCAACAGGGCGAAACCGGCTCCTTTTTCATCGATTATCGTTGTAATGTAATAATAGAAATTATTTATCACCACATCTTTAATGGAACCCGACCCCCATTCCATAAAAGTATAAGAAGCCTGTTTGAGCTTGAACAATATTTCCAATATAGGAATGATAAGGGCAAACGAGAAAAGCGTCAAGACCGACGCCAAAATATTGAAAAAGATATTGAGGGCAAGGTAATATTTATAGGGGGGCACAAATCGCCGGAGTATGGAAAAAAAATCTTTCATGCTTCACATATTGAGCCCGGACAGAACCGAGCAGTTTACGGCTGCAAAGATAACACAAATACAAAGATAGCAGAAACAGGAGCTCAAAAAGTTTCCAACCGACCCGACAAAGAGCATTTTTCCGAGGAATAGCTATCGATTGTACTCGTTCTTTATATTTCTTTCGAGGCCCCCAAAGGTTAGTATCCGTCTCTGTTTCTTCTGCGGGTATTTCTTTACCCCCTCGCCCTGCGGGCACTCCCCCTATCTCATCTGTGACGAGCAGAGGGAGAGGAGACCTGACTCTGTCACCTCCACTGTCGGTATTTTCCAACCCCTCCGTCCGACGGACACCTCCCCTATATTTTGCATGGCAAAACACCCCGTAAGGCTACGGGACACGGCAGGGAGGAGGTTTTAAATACCACACCAATGATGTCATTCCAATCCCTCGCTATTCTAAGGAAGGAGTATGAAATATCCAGCAATGCCACAATACAACAAGGAGAAAAGATTAAAATGGTAATTCCCATTTCGACACAAGGATAAATTTTACACCTCTTCCCTGTTTCTTTAACCTCACCGGCTCTACAAGTCACCTCTCCTATCACATCTACGATGAGCAGAGGGAGAGGAGTCCTAACTCTGTCACCTCCACTGTCGGTATTTTCTAACCCCTCGCCCTGCGTGACACCTCCCCTATATTTTACATGGCAAAACACAGGGGAGAAGGAAGGGGACACATTTCTTATTTCTACAATCTGACGATTTTTTATACAACGAGATAAAGCACTACAACCTTCTCCCCTGTGTTACGTTAGTAATATAGGGGAGACACCGAAGAAACGACAGTTCCGAGGAGAGAGGTTGAAAAGATAAGATTAGAATTTTTTTGTTTCTAAAATTTAATCCCCTCGCCCTACGGGCACTCCCCCTATCACATCTACGATGAGCAGGGGGAGAGGAGTCCTGACTCTGTCACCTCCACTGTCGGTATTTTCCAACCCCTCCGTCACTGCGTGACACCTCCCCTATATTTTGCACAGCAAAACACAGGGGAGGAGGATAATGTAATTCTTGTTTTCTCATTTCAGAAAGATGAAATATATCGTTCTTCTTTATAAGGCAATAAATCAATGCCACGGCCTTCGCCTCTATGAAAGCACTTGTTTCCGATTCTTTCGAAATAAAATCTTGCACAGGCAAAATTATTATAATATTTTTGCACGGATTGCGAAAATAGGCTTATCGTCACATCAAAAGACGGCCAAGCCGTCATTTTCGTTTATCTTATTTTTACCGATAGCGAATTATGGGCGAAGCCGTGCACACTTTATCGATTATCATTCCCGCATATAACGAGGAAAAGACTATTGCAAAACTGCTGCAACGGGTACTCGATGCCGATCTAGGGACCGGCATCGAAAGGGAGTTGATCGTGGTGAACGACTGCTCGACCGATTCGACAGAACAAATCGTCGAAGATTTTATCGCCCGCCATGCCGACGCTCCTATCGTTTACTTGAAGCACGAAAGGAATTATGGGAAAGGCATGGCCGTCCGCACGGGCATACGAGCCGTAACGGGCGATTATATCGTCATGCAGGATGCCGACCTCGAACTCGATCCGAACGATTTCAAGAAAATGCTTCCTTTTCTTTTATCGGGCGAATACCATGTGGTATATGGCTCCCGATTTTTAGCAGAGGAAAATTCACATACTTATTTCAGTTATCAACTGGGCGGGAAATTTTTATCGGTAATGACCAACATTCTTTATCGTCAGCACATCACCGACGAGCCCACTTGTTACAAAATGTTCACCGCCGATTTGCTGAAATCGATTCCTCTCGACTGCGAGGGATTCGAATTTTGTCCCGAAGTTATAATCCGCAAATCCAAATTTCCGAAAAATCCCAAACGAAGCGTCTAAAAATCGCCGATTCGAGAAAAACGAAGCGTCCAATAATAGACAAGCGCACAACACCCAACAAACGGCATTCGAACGCCATTATAACACTATGAATTGAGGGATTTGATAACAAAAAAAGAGGGGCTAATGCTCCTCTTTTTCTTTTACAATAACTTCGGCACCGACTATCTCACAATACCTCAGCAGATTCTCGATATTTACATTTTTTCCACTCTCTATCGCCCTGACGCTGCCCATGTTGATTCCATTTTGCCAAATTTTATATTGAGAAAAGCCTTTGCGCGTTCTGATTTCCACTAATGTTTTTGCTATATCGTCTAATGTCATACCCCAATTAATTCTTTTTTTATCGCCTCTAAAAATGCGATAGATGTTAATACCGTATTCCTATAATTGTAATCACTACCGGCCGCAATCGCATTCTTACGACCGTCTAAAATCAGCGTATCAATGAACAACACCATTTGTCGCACCGTAATATTCCCGATGTCTGCCGAGAATGTCGATAGCGATGTATAATACTTCATAGCCTGTTTTAAAAGGCCTCGTATCTTAGTTTTATCAGGATTTTTACCTGTAATACGCTTAATGCTTATCTTTGCGGAAATATTAGATCCTGACAATCCGGGCTCTATGCGGTAATCCTCTCCGACTTCCTCGATAATGCCGTCGATATACTCGACTTTGGCTATAAAGCCATTGTCTATGTCGGAACAGTATATGAAGTCGACTTCTCCGAACTTGTGCGCCCGGTTATGGTCTACAATGAATAATGGAAATTCCCTTTTCATTCTTCGTCCTCCTCGTTTTCCTCGTCGTCATCGACTTTAATAAGCCGTTCAAGATCTTCGCTCATATACCCTTTATACGCCCTTATGGCTTCCAATTCCGAGTCGCTGAGGTCGTCTATATCCTCTATCTCGATAGTATAATATCTGTCATAATCACCATCGAAGTCTATCTCTCCTGTTCTTCCGTTCTCGTCGTCCTCACTAACGACAGTGCCCACTTCGTCTGCAATATAGGGTTTGCAGAACCTCCCATGCTCGTCCCTGTCTTTCGTGAACAAGCGATCTGACAACATGCTACACACATCTGAGAATGTTTCTTCTCCAACAAATTCAACATGACCGGGGTTATAGAATCTGCCACCTCGGCAAACATGAAATGATAATACCATTGTTCTTTTTGTTTCCATATATAAGTAATTTTTATTTATAATCATCTGGCCCATACAGGGGTATAACAATCTTCAAGATTTATGTTATTCTCGATCGCCGCACAGGCAAGTATCCATGCTTGCTTACTCGACATGTTGGCAATCTTGAAACTCGGATAGGTGCATTTTTCATCAATCGTCTTTGCCACATTGGAGGCAAAAACATTCAGGTTGATTATCCGGGACAAGAACCGATAGAACGGATTGAAGTGCATCTCATACGAATTGTTATTATTCCATCTTTCATAGCTAGCAATCTGTTGAAGTCTGTTGGATAATTCCTGAGCTTCTTTGTATTGTTCCGTACCTTTCTGTAACATGGCTTTATCTTTTTATGTTATCGTTTCCTTTTTGATTACACTACAAAGATATGTCTTTTTATTGTATATACAAAAAAACGAAATAAAAAATAGCACCACAATTAACAATATTTTACAATGTACTACACCTTCGGCAGACAGGCACAAAAAAAGCACCGAAAAAACATATTTCTTCGGTGCTTTTTATTGCTCAGTCTTTTGGCTATCTCACCAAAAATCACTAACTTTAAATAATAAAGAATATATCATATTTGGTTTTTAACGCTGTTTCAATACCATTAAAACGACGTTATATTATACCGCCGGAATCGTGGGCGCAGCATCGCTTATATAGCATTATGTCCGTATACGTGGCGTTGTAGTTTATGTGTGCGTTAAACTCAGATTTCATGCAACCTTTAAATGGATTGCCGAGGCTTTGGTTCTTTCCGATCCACTCGCATAGTTCGAGTATGGAGGATTTATTGGAGGTAAAATAGATGAAGGAATGACCGGTAAGAACCGTCAGCACGTCAAGGTAGTCGGAGAGCTTCCAGTACATCGTATAGGTACCCACTTCGGTGGAGAGATAAGGCGGGTCGACCAGAAACACCGCACCGGGCGTATCCTTGTACTCATTGAACACCTCCCGATAGTCCCGAGAGGTGATTACAAGCCCTTCCAAATAATCGGGACATTCCGGATAATCGTTTTTGCGGATATTGTTATAGAGGGTGTCTTTCCGCATCTCTGAGACGCTCAGCTTATACTTCATCGAAAACATAATCGAGGCAGAGAGCGTGATGAAATCCACGTATCCGGTTTCGCGCTCCTCCCGCTGAATGCGGTCGAATATGCGCTCCCGAATGTCTCCGGTGATCGCCTTGTGCCGAGGAACGGTATTGCCTACGATTTCCCGAATATCGGCGATCAATCGATTGGTGCGCGGTATGTTTTCAAGCCGCTTTCGGTAGTTGTCGAAATCGTTGTACACCACGGTGGCATTCGGCTTGCACCGCTTAGCGATGTGGGAGAGCAGGCCGGAACCTCCGAACAGGTCAACGAATGTGGCGTCGTCGGGAAACTGTTCCAGAACCTTTATAAACTCTCGCGCGAACATGCGCTTCTGCCCTACGAACGGGAGAGGGGCCGATAAATACATTTTCTTTTTCATACGTTCAGGTCGAATTTGACATTTTCGTTCCCAGCGAGCAAATCCCGTGTACGGGCGATGTTATTGTCGTAGATGTGCACGTTGCCGAGGTTGAGGGTGACAGATTGCAGGGGCAAATCGATTTGCCGGGACATCAGGTACAAGTGATAGATGTCGGCCGGAAGTCCGAGGTTGGCGTCGGAACTGCGCTGGTAGGCTGACAGCACCAGCTCGCCGCCGTCGATTTGAAATTGTACGAGGCTGAGGCACGGGGCTTGATTGGTCTCCGCGTCGGTGGATCCGAGGAACAGCACATAGTTTTTGCTGCTGCGCTTTTCCCGGTTGATTTTGGCGATGAGCGGCGGCAGCTTCTCGAAGTAGGAGGGGTAACTGTTCACCAGCGTATGGCCGCAGTAATCCCACCAACTGATACCCGCCTCCCGGTATTTCTCCACACTACGCTCACCGTTCATAAAGAGCCGCAGTTCGTCCCTGAGCTTGCGCCGGGCGATATTATGCCCCTCGAAGATGTCGAGCAGGTCGGACGGAGTCAACGAGAGCGACTCGTTAAGCAGGTAGCGGCTCGTGCCTTTCCTGCCGGTTTGCGTCTTGCCGTCGATGAGTATTCTGTCCAGTAACCGATAATATTTGTTCATGGCGTGTCATTTATTGCCGGCAAAGGTATCGTGCACATGTGCTTGTTCCATTCCGGGGCGATCTCATTCCACTGCAAAGAGATTGCAGTCGGCTTTGAATCGGCGGATAAGGTCATATACTTTTCGCTCGCATACACCGTATTTCTCGGCCAGCGCAGCCACGATATAGGAGGTTTTCTCACCATCGGCCAGCAGCCGGTTGTAGTCGTTGAACAGGTCGATATATCGGACATCATCGAGACGAATGCCCGCATCGCAACAGAATTTCAATAGTTCCCGGTTTAATTTCAGTATCTCAATTACTTTCATTCTCCAAAAAAATAGTACATTTGCAATATCTCACTTACATACACATACAAAACAGCCACAAGTGTAGTCTGGGTATTTGCCCCCGGCTACGCACTTGTGGCGTGTATGTGTTAATATGTAGGTGAGATGACTATTGACAGGCCGGGGGCTTTCTTTTTTATCCCCGTCCTCTTTCTTGACTTTCCGTGCTTTATTCCTATGTATCCATATTAGTATCCTTTTTCTCGTTAAACACTCGTTCCAGTTCTCTCGCTTCCGCCTCGGGGAGTTCCTCCCAATTTGTCAGGTCGGTTCCGTCCGGAGCACTCACCCGGTCGGTAACGGAAAGGGAGCCTTCTTTTCGGGACACCAACAGATATCCCTCTTTCGCTTTTTTCGTTTGCATGTATCTCTCTATTTACTTTACCCTACGATTATCCAGTTTTTATCCGTGGCGATCTGCCGTTCTTCCTCCGTCAGTTCCTCCGCGCCGGGATTCCCTGTGATGTCGATTTGGCGAGTCGTCCCTCCCGAGAAGTCAGGCAGTAGCTCGAACAGTTCCACCAGTCCTTTTCGCTCGAATCGGCAATATTTGATATTGATATGATTCGCATCGCCTTTCAGGTCGAACGGGCTGTCCGGGTGAAACACCAGCCGGCTTATCGGCACACTGCGGCGGGTATCCGTGCCGGGAAAGCTGACTCTCCGCATCTTCGCATACGGGAAATTCACCTCTGTCTGGCGTAACGAATAACAATATGAGAATATATCCCAGCAGTCCACATTCTCCACATTCTTGCCCAAGTCTCCCGGGAAGTTCTCCACTTCTTCCAACAGGGTACAGCTATTGGCGAATCGGATTATGTTTTTACAGTTCGCCAGACTGTCGCCTGCGTAAAACTCTATACGCCGGATATTCGAATTCGAAATAAAATCGGTCATTTGAGTACATCTGTCGTACATTTTCGGCATGCGCAACACTTCCAAGAACTTCGTGTTGTTCGCTATGCTACTGATACCGGTACGGTTCGGATTCGAATTGTAATTCGTACTACTCAACTCGCAAGTGCTGAAATCCAACACTTCCCGGTCGATTCTCGAATTACCCAGATACGAGACATTGGCAAAATACCGACAATGTTCAATCCGAAACGGGAAATCGAAATACGAAGCCGGGACAGGGCTTCCGATCAGATATTCCACTCTCGCCTTCTCGTTGTACCTCACCTTTTTGACCGAGTAAATCAAGCCGAAACTTACCGGCTTCCACACTTCGTCGCCCTTCACCCGCACATATTCGAGCAGCGGATGGATATACTCCTCCGATACGGTCACTTGGAATTTCAAACCTTCCCCTATGCAAAGTGCGACGATCCCGTTTCGCCCGTCGATGTCCAATGTATTGTAGCTGTTGTTCCCGTATCGGGAAAATGTGAGTCCGCCATATATACCGGAACTTTTATCTTCCGCCGCGATATCCACTAACCAGAACTCCCGGCCCCGGCTGTCCGGACGACCTGTTCCCCGAACGAACTTGTGGTGCGAGGCTCTTGCATACCGGTTTAAAATATCTTCGCTCTCGCCGTCGCCCCAGTCTACTTTTCCCTCCACATAGGTTTGGGAAAAACAGATATCGTAATCTCCTTCGTCAAAGCTGTAACAGACGGCCCAGATATGTCCTGCCGGGCAAGATTCCAAATCCGGCCACAAAGGGTCGGGGTGATACGCCGGCATCCGCTCTATGCGCACCTCCACCGGCACACTTACCGTCTCTTTCACCGCGACAGCCTCCGGCACGACGATTTGCTCTTTTACCGCAACGGCATCCGGTACAATTATCCGCTCTTTCACCATCACGTAATTGTACTTCTCCATACCTCACACGATTTTAATGTTCGTCTCGTCCTCACCACCATACTCCCAGTATCCGCTCGCGAAATCGGAGTCGGTACGGCAATAATGCCTTTCTACGGTAAGGACACCCTTGCGGAAAGTGTTCGGCTCGAATACGGCTATCAGCTCGCCGTCTCGAAGGACACAATTCACCCGCTTGTCACCCTCCTGCGAGACTTCGCACGTCCGGCCGTATTGGTCCCGATAGATGAAGCGGAATTTCAGTCCCTCTACATCGATGGGGGAACCATTCATATCTGAAAACTCCAAACCGGCCTTAATACCTTCCCATGAGTATTTCTCTTCGTACTTTTTGTCACTCATCGCTGCCATCGGATAATGCGTTGAACATTTTTTCCACAAGGCCCTTTGTCTCCTCGACCGTGGAGGTCATGGAATATACATTCATGTTAAAGCTGCCTTGCCCGACAGTGACATGGCCTTTTTCCACTCCATTCTCCACAATTCGGTAATTGACCGCTTGCAGGTTATCTACCGTTTCCTGTCCGTCGAATTGACGGCTGATGTTCTCGCTGATTTTTACTAACTCAATCATAATGTTTTGTATTTATGGTTAACTGATAATCCCGCTGTCGGGAATGTCGAATGTCACGTTTTTGGATAGGTAGTCGAGTTGTACGCCGGCCTCGCCCGACGAGGAGACCCCATACACGGAACAGGTCAAGTAATAGGTATGGGTTCCCGGTGGAAGGTCTGGATGTGTCGTCCCCAAAGGGATATTCAAAATGAGAATCCCGGTTCCCTTGTATTCGTAATCATATATCGCGAGGAATCCGGACCCCGAAATGCGGAAGGTGTATTTCTCACCCACCGGAGGATTTCCGTTCGGAAAACTGATACGCACCTGAAAGTAACTCGAAAGGAAAGTGAAATCCACGATTTTAATCGGGGTATATGTGCTGTTTATCTCGGCTGTCATAGCTATCGATGTGGGTATGGGGAAATAATCCGCCACGGTAATCTGTTTGTCGACCCCTGTCCAGTATTCGAACGACTTCTTATCGATAAGGAACAATGTCACCTTCAAATTCGCCCCTACCGAATCCTCCCCCGGAAATGTGTCGCTCTGTCCGACAGGAAGTATCGGCGGAATAGTACCGTCACTGAAAAATTTTACCTTGAAAGCAGAGTACCACACATTGCCCACCCGCAAGGTGGTTACGGTGTCTGTAGAGGTATTTGTCAGCAATCGGGCAAAACTGCTTCCATTTCCATCGGTTGCCAAAATAGCCGGGTAATAATCGCCGATACTCTTGTCGGAGGCCAGCGACAGCCACGATTCGACGGGTACGCCGGTAGGATTCACCGAAGTATCGTAATAGTTAATATCGACAAAAAGATACGGCACGTCCGCACTGATTTCGTCAATTTTACTTCCGGTAAGATTAGGTTCCGCATTGTGGTCGTAGCCGTCGAAATCGCTCAGGCGACAAAAATCCGTACCCGGGTGGGGATAGGCCACATAGTCGAAGGAGGTGTCATGGATAGCGACGATATTCGTTCCGTGCGGTATCGTGGCTTTCAAGCCATAGCGTATGCCCTGATTTTTGTCGGTGTCGCTCCCTTCCCACTGGTCGATATATGTCGTGACCCCGCCGGCCTGTTGGGGATAGTTGTCGGATAGCTGCGCAGCCTGCGGATAGCGCACGGGTTTATGACGGCTCCATTTGTTGATACGTCCCGGACGGCCACCCTGCAACAGGGGGCGTTCGAGGGCAACGATGTCGGCCACGTCCCATACCCCGTTTGAAGGATAAATCCCCAGCAGATTATACGGGTCGGTTATCGCTATCGGGGCTGCTATCTTGTTTTTATCGATGGCCATAGGCTCACTTTCCTCCTTTCCCTTTTAATTCGGACAATTCCTTTTTCAATCGTTCTATATCTTCCATAAGGGCTTTAACCAGACGGGCGGTCTCCTGCGTTGCCCCGGCTATGGTGTTGATATAGTCGGGCGACAGGTAGTTCAGAGCCCCGTAACCGTCCCCCGTTTCGTAGGCCATCGATGGCAATACCTCTTTCACCTTTTGGTACAACAGCCCCGTATGGGCTTCCCCGTCCACACCGCCCTTGTTACGCTTCCGTGCTTTTTCGGTGTATCGGAAATCGCATACCCTGCCCATCGCCAAGAGCCTGTCGGTATAACTTCGGGTATAGTCGAAATCTCGCTTCAAACGCTCGTCCGAAGTTGTTAGAGCGGTGACCGAGCCTTGTGCCGAGATATTGCCTTGCGACGATATATCCCCTCCGGCCGTGATGTTACCGTCCGATGTGACACTCTCCTTTGACCTTATGTTATTCGTCGCCACAATCCTTCCGGCGGAGATGGAGACAGACTTACTCCCGGTCGAAAGGTTTATACTCGTAGCCCTGATTACATTCGCTCCATCGATGTCTCCCTCCATCGTTATATCCCGGACTCCCGACAGACTTCCGGACACATCGTTCGATCCGTCAAACGGATTTCCCCAAATCGTCCGGATATTTTTAAGCCTGTCAGCTGCGATGGAATCGTTATCCGTCAAGGCGACAGACGGGGTAACCACGGTCAGCTTGCTTACGCCGACTGCCGGCATGGGAGACAACGATATGCTATCCACACAGTTCTCGCAAGTCCCGTTCAATGCCCCGTATGTGTTATAGACGAATATGGAGCAGGTCTGGTAATCCGTCTTGGCCGAAACCCAAAAACACACGTGTCCCCCGTACAAGAACACCTTCACGTCACCCAAATCGTCACCGAAATGCGTACCGGCCGTAGCCGTAAACTCGACATCATTCGGGGCATAATTGTACGCCTGTACGATCGTATTGATAATTCGTCGGCTATAATATCCATTTCCGATCAGATGCAACGTCAACATAGCCGCCTCGGCCTCCTCGACTTTCGTGCGAATCAACCACCCGTTTCCGGTGGCTGTCTCATACATGCCGCCCCTTTTATACAGGAAAGCCCCGTTGTCAAGTCCGTTCAACTTTTTCGCATTGTCCGATTCGACCGCACGCCCGACTGTCAGCCCCGTATATGTACCGCTCACGTTGTTTATCTCGGCCAGCGAATAGGTAGGCTTGTTCGGCTGCTGCACCCAATCGTACAGGGTGATGCCTTTGGTGACAACGATACCGAGGGCTGTCTTGCTGACCGCCGTCACCACATTGCCTGTACCTATCGTAGATGCGCCGGCGTTGGCGAGTTTCCAAATCTCGTTGATGGTGTAGGCGTTGAAGGTATCGGTAAGGGTGGCGTTGTCGAATGCGCCGCCCAGATCGTCGAACCCATGAACGAGCTTGATGAGCCCTCCTCCGCCACCGCCGCCCCCTTCGAGGCTGCCGAGACCGAGAGCCGAGAGGCTCCCGGTGGTATAGAGGCTTATCGGTTCCCCATTTTTCGAGTCGTACACTTTAATGGCCTTATTGGCGGCGTCCCATACCAGCGTCGCCCCGCCGATGGTGACGCTATGGTTGACATCGATGTCGGTCATGGGCACGAGGGGCGTGACATCGAGCAGTTTCCCGCTCTCCGAATCTTCATTAAGCTGAAAGATGTTGAGATAGGCGTCGATGAGTTTGTCGCCGAAGTAGAATGCCCCGAGGTTGGTGTCGATTTTCCCTTTCTTGTCCCACCGGATATTGCCGGCGGCCAGATAGCCCGTGCCGTCCATGCGGATCAGGGCCGTGGCCTCGTTGCCGGCAAGGCCCTCCTTTTCGACGTATTTCCCGGATTCCTCGTCATAGGTAAAGCGGTCCACGGGTTCTCCGCCCGCCCAGTAGGAGATACTGCCGGCTCCCCGGTCGAGACCGCTCACCCCGCTCATGACGACATACTCGCCTTCGGGAGTGCGATAGCCGAGCTGCACGAGACTCGTGGCGATGACACCCCCGTCGATGGCGGTGTCGTTACGGAAGGCTTCTTTGAGGTATTCGCGCTCTTCAAGCGCCTTGTCCAAATCGTCGTAGTGCTCGGTAATGAATTTGCCCTTAATTCGTAGCACCTTATTCACTGAGTCGTAGACCAGATAGGTGTTTTGTTCGGGGACACCGACGGCAAAGTCGCCGAGGACTTTGAGGAAAGCCCGGGCGGTGCTCTTGTCGAATCCCTGACTGATGACCTCCTTGCCCTGCAAGGTGTAAGAGCCGATACCCTGCAACAGCTTGATGCTGGGGGAGTCGATGGCGACGGAGGAGATGATGACGGCGTTCTGTCGCCCGGGCTCCTCGCTGCCGCCCACCACCGGATCGTAGCCGAGCTGGATAAGGGCGTCCCCGGCTACGGGGATATCCGAACCGGCGTCGGCATCCGTCTTGGAGAGGTCGACGTAGTTGTCGCCGACCCCGACCACCTTGCGCCAGTAGTAGCGGGGCTTCAAGGTCTCTGTCCGGTCGACCGCCCGACAAATCGCCATATCCCCCACGATAAAGTCGTTCTCCGGGGCGACACTCCCGTCGTCCGCATAGCAGCGGTAATACGTTTCGAACTCCTCTACCCGGAAAAGATTGCCGAAGGAGGCGGAGCTGACGATATACTCCCCGGCGATATGGGTGACGCGGCTGACCTGCGTCTCCTGTATCGTCGCTTTCTTGCGGATAAAGATGTTGTCTGCCTCGATATAGGTGTTGCCCTGTTCATCGGTTCTGAACGTTCCGCCGCTTACGAGCGAGGAGTAAACTCCGATGTCCAGCCCTTTCGCGAAGGTGATTTTCCCTTGTGCCGTGTCGGGGCGCAGGCGGCTGAGCGCCTCTTTGAGGGTACGCCGCGCGCTGAACACGTTGTTGTCGGTGGGCAGGGTGTTGTCCCAGCTCCGGATCAGGTCGGGGAAAGAGCCCGACGTAGCCTCCCGCACATAGTTCTCGACGGCGGTGATGTTGTCGTTGATGGTCGTCATCGCCCCGGTACTCGTGGCGTCGCTGATTTCCAAATCCACCTGTGAGGGAAGATTCACCTTCCGCGTGATTTTGGTAATGCGGCTGCTTCGAAACCCGGTGTCCGGAAAATATTTGTTACTTTCGAGCCGCACCCTTCTCCCCACATAGAGGTCGATGGCGTGGTCTTCGATGTAGACATGGTCGGTCGGCGCCTTGTAACGGCTCACGTCGATGGCGTTCTCCTCGTTGTATTTGTCGACGGCCTCCTTGAATTCCTGTTCGGCCAGCGGATAGTATTCGTCCGGCATGCGGATATTCCAAAGGATATACTTATCGCCTGCTTGGGGCGACAAGGTGTCGTTGGGAAGCTGCGTGTCGTCGTCATAGGGCCAGATGGTGATGATCTCGAACTCCCGGGTCTCACTGTCGTAGTTGACCTCGAAGTAATAGGTGTCGTCGGCTTCTTCTCCGAGCCCGGCCAGTTCCGAACCTTCCTGAAAGGATACCCGTTTGACTTGCCGGGCCAGTTCGTAATCGTTCGGGTCGAAATCGAGGCTTTCGTCCTTGAAATACCAGATCGTAAAGGGGTTGCCCTCCTCGTCCTTCGTCTCTTCCTTCCGCACCGAGCTCACCGTACCGATACGCTTGGGGTAAATGCCGGCGAAAGCCTCGGCTTCGTAGTGGTGCCATACGCCGTACTTGTCGACATTCACATCGACGTGTTTCACGCCGCCGGGCAGTTGCAGCCGGGTGTGGCCGTATTTCTCCGGGTCGATGTTTCGGGAGCTGCCCACCGGGTAGAGCCGGGTGTAGAACTTGGCGTTGTCGGCCATGTCGCCGCTCAGCGAGAGCAGCCCCTTGCCGTAGGCCAGCGTCACCTCCTCGCCCTGTTCGCAGCGGCAGATATTGACGGTCTGCCCCTCGACCCACCATTCGGCGCGGTGTCCGACCTTCTCGGCCAACTCTTTGAGCGCCTCGTCGCAATATTTTCCGAAATAGTCGATGACAATGTTGTCGGCGCCTTCCACCGTGCCCACCTTCCAGTCGCCGCTACCCATGCCGTTGTTGATACTTTTCACGATCAGGGCGACATGGTCCCTCGGCGGGGCGGTCAGGGTGAAGACCGGCTCGTCGTCCCCGTCCGTGTCGTTGATGACAAGGAAGCGCTTCACCAGACTCTCGATGCCGTAGAGCTTGATATCGTACTTCCATTCTACCGTCGACACCTGCTCGGGGTGATACCGTTCCATGAGCCAGTACTTCCTGCCCATGAACTCGGCATAGTCGTTGACTTCGAGCGCCACGTGTTCGTAGAGCGTGAACGACAGGCTGAGCGCGTTGTCGCCCTGCAACTCCATCTCCTGCGTCGAGTTGTCGTCGCAGGGAACCTGTGTTTTCGCCATGCCGTCGCTGCCGTATATCGTGATCATCTTACTCTTGTTTTAAGGTCGTTTAAATGCTGTTTTAACACCGTTCTATCGTCATTCAATTGTCGCTCAAATCGCCGGGTTCGGCTCCCGAAAAGTGACGTAGAAGCGGCTCGCCTGCTTGCCCTCCCGCCAGAGGTAGGTGAGCGGCTCGTAATCGCTCCCCTCCTTGTAGAACACACGAAGGGTCATGTCCAAGTCGGGAAATTCGATGTCGAGCCACCCGTCGTCGCCCGCCTTTAAAAAGGCGATAAAGGCTTTATATTGAGCCAGCCACTCCTTCCGGGTATCGGCATAGAGGGCAAAGTACAGCTTCACATCGCGTGCCTGATTCTTTACGTTGAGGGCCGTCGAGTACTTCTCGCCGTTCTCTTCCCGTATATCCACGGCCACATGGGTTTTCGTCTTGGCCGGCGACAGGATCGCCTTCAAGTTGTTGCGGTCGCCCCGCCTTTTCTCGGCCAGAAACACGCCGTACTCCTTCCAGATGTCCGTACCGTTGACGAGCGCTTTCCCGCCCAATATCGCATCCATTGCCATATCTCGTTGATTTTAACAGGTTGTCGTCATTTCATCTTCAAGCCGTCGCGTACAATTTTTTTTATTTCGTCCTTAATCTCGCCCAAATGCTTGGCGCTGGCGCCGGTGTTCTCCTCGATACGCCGCAGGTGGTCCACGGCTGCGCCCATCTGCTCGCTCACGTCCTGCATTCGCTCGTCGATGCTGGCCCAGTGCATCTGGCCGGAGACAAAGAGCCCTTCGAGCTTAGTGCCCTGTTCTTGGCTCATGGCGGCGAACCCGCCCGGTTTCCCGCTCTGTGTCGTTCCGCCGTCGTCCCCGGTATAGCCGGTAGCCTCCGATATGCTGTCGCGGATATGGAGGCCTTTTTTCACAAGTTCCTCCCACTGTTTGTTCAAGTCCTCGATTTCCTCGTCGGTCAGCTCTCCATTGGACATGGCCCTTCCGAAGGTGGCGTACCAATCCTCCATATCCGTTTTGAGCCATTCGTCCAGCTTGGTCTTCAACAGGGCGCGCATCAGATACTCGCTCATGTCGTCGGAAAAATCCTCCCAGTCCGACGACATGTCCATCAGCATGTCGATAAAGCTGTCGTACACGCTGTCGAAGGAGACCTGCGTGATACTCTCGTAATAGGCCTGTTCCAATTCTTTCCGCTGCTCGGCGAAAGCGATATAGTCGTCCATATACCGGGCGGCATCCTTGTAGCCCGCATCGGCATAGTCCTTGATTTTCGCATAAAGGTCGGGCGCTTCCCGGGCGACCTTCGCCATCTCCTCGCTCGACAGGTTCCAGAAATCGGCGGCCTCGCCGATCGTCCTTCCGACTACCTCGCTGATACGCTGCCAGTCGTTACCGCTCATGGCATCGTCTATTTTTTTGTTGGAGGACTTTTTGCCGCCGATTCCCCAAAGCCCGTTGCTGTAAGCGGAGGCGCTCCGCCGCATTTGTTCCTGTGTATTAGCCTCCGTTTCGTTCAGACGGGCCATCTGCTTTTCATAGAGCTCCGTGGCTTGTTGGCCGGAAGTACCCTTTATCTCCTCGGTCAACGACTCGATGGCGGCTATCAGAGCTTCGTTCGTCAAGCTCAGGCGCTCCATGTCTTCTTCCAAACGGGGGTCGCTGTCCCCGTTCCCCACCAGTTTGCCCAACCCCCCGAACGATAGAGCGTCGAGGATATTGGCCGCTCCTTTCAACAGGGACTCGCCGATTTGCTGAAAAAGCTCCAACGAAAAGATATTGTCGATAATGCCGCTGACGGCGCCGAGCACGGTGTCTATCAACCCCGCGACGATACCCCCGATACCCTCCGTCGCCAATTCGTCCAAGATGGAGAGTATGGCGGAGATGATGGAGCCGGCCAACCCCGAATTGCCCAATCCTTCCGCAAGGGTTTGGGTGACGCTGCTGTCCCCGAAGATTTTCTCGAATCCTTCCGCGAGGGAGCCGCCGAGTTTTTCGGTCAGCTTCCCGCCGTTAAACAGCTTGTCGAGTTGCATGAAGCCTTGCCCTATGCCTTTCAGGTTCCCCGACGAAAGGTTTCTCAGCCCCGATTCTAGGTTGCGGAACATGCCGGCTGCCTGTTCCGAGGACTCCCGGAGGCTGGTAGTGGTGCTCTGCACCTGCGTCCCGAACATCTGCACGTCCCGCGATGCCTTGTCCAGATTCTTCGCGGCCTCTCCCACGTAGAGCTCGGCCGCCTCTATGCTGCGGGCATCACCGCTTCCTTCCGCTTCTTTCAGCGTTTGCTTGGCACGGGCCAGCTCTTCGGTCGCCTCGATTTCCCGCTGCTGCGCGGCCATGTAGCCCCGCATGGCGTTTTGATAAGAGACGAGGTCGTCGTTGATTTGCCGGAAAATCTCCCCGTTCCACATCGTCTCCGACTGTTGCAGGCTGGAAATCAAGCCATACAGGGCTTCCATTTCGTCGACGTCGGCGGAGGTTTGGAACTCCGGGCTTCGGGCGATCGTTTTCAGCCGGTCGATGGTCGGCTGCACCTGTTCGCGGAACATCACCCCGAAATTGCCAAATACGTTTCCCCAGTCGATTTGCTGCCGGATCGCCGACAGTTCCAGCCGGTTGACGGCCGAGTCCCGCTCTTTTTCGAGCGAGAGCCGTTCGCCTTCCGATTGTGCCCGTCGTATTTTCTCGGCATACTCCTCGGCGATGGCCAGTTTCTGCTGCTGATAGGAGCCGTACTCTTTTAGGTAGTCGCGCATGGCGACAGCCTCTTCCCGGTAAACCGCCGTGCGCTCTTTTTCTCGTGTATCTTCGGCAAGGGTATTAGCGCGGTCGATTTCGGTCTGTTGCTCCCCGGTCAGCCCGGCGGCGTTGGTGTCGGTGACGCCCGCCTTTCGGTTCAGCTCGGCCAGTTCCCGCGCCTTCTTTTCGATCTCGGCTTTTTGCCGGTCATAATCGGCGTCTATCCGGGCCAGTTTCTTCTGCGTGCCTTCCTCCTGCAAGTCGAGCCAATCCTGCTGGTTCTGTTGTTCCAGAGCCAGCAACTCGTCATTCAGTTTCTGTCGGGCCTGTTTCCGCTTTTCCTCCTCTGTCTTGGCGGTGTCGTCATCAGTCTCGATGGTCCGGTAATCGGAGAGTCCCGCTTCCTTGAAGATTCTGGTTGCCTCTTTCTGAAACCATTCGACCTCATTCAGGTAATGTTGTTTTTTATTTTCCTCCTCTTGCAGGGCTTTGTTAAAGGCTGTCTCTGCCGGATCGCTTCCATATTGGCCGATGTTGTCCCCGCCAAAAAACATGTTGAGCTTTCCGCCGGCGCCCCAGAACGGGCGGTACTCTTCCTTGCCCTTGCTGCGGATTTCGTTCGCTTTCTCGTCGGCTTCTATGGCTTTTTTAATATAGGACTGAGCCTTTGCCTGCATGAACAGGGACTCGACATAGGCATTCCCTTTTTGTATGAGTGTGTCATACCACTCGGTCAGGGACTTGTAAGTGCCGAACGTGTCGCCGTATTTCCTGTTCAACTCGTCGACCTTGTTCTTCTCCTGCTCTTTCGTGCCGATAAAGTCTCTCAACTCGCGGAGGGTGTTGTCCAGCTCGGCACGGGTGCGGATAGAGACGGCATGTCCTTCTTTCTCCACCTCGTTTTTCTCCTGCAGGGCTTTTTTCAAGGCGTCGACTCCGTCTTTGGAGCTGAACAGGTTTTTGGTCCACTCTATGATTTCGTCGCCGTACATGACCAGCAGCATGATGCCTGTCGTCAGGGCGGTTTGCCAAGAAAATAAAGAGGAAAGTATTTGTTTCCATACCGGCACGCCCTTTTGCCCGGATTTCACCAAGTTGTCGTATTCGACCCGCGCTCTTTTCACCTCGTCCGCGAAAATGGGCAGGTTGTTGGAGATGGCGAGGAAAAACATCTGGGGACCCATAGCCAGAGAGGGCATTTCCCGGGCCATCTGTTGGATACTCATGTGCAGGCCGTTGAATTGCTGCTTGGCGGCGGGCAGTTCCGGGGGGACTGTCTGTGTGGCCTCTGCGGTCGCATCCAACTGTTTTAACCGGGATTCCAATTCGGCGATTTGCTTTTCGAGCGCTTCGATACCGGCCATGTTTTCACTCTGGTCGAGGTTCGGAGAGGCGTTTTGTCCGACCCTGCGCAATTCTTCCATTTGCTCCGTGAGCCCGGCTATGGCGGTACGCAACCTTTGGGCTTGACTGTCCATTTCCGACGATGCGGCGGTCGCCTTGCCTTTCAGCTCGTCCACCTTGCGGCCGGCCTTGTCGAGAGCCCCCGACAGGCGGTCCTTCATCAATATCTCTACTTCTACCGGTTTCATTGCCATGTTATCTCTTCAAATTGCTTTGGAAAAATCCCACGATGTCGGCGGCCTCGTCCTCCGCGCTCTTCTCCTCTTGTTTCTTTCGGATATAGCGGGGCGCGTCTGCCAGCATCATAATCAAGGTCTGGAAGTTCACACCTTCCAGTATGTACTTTACCTTCCAGCCAGTGGCATCGGCCACTTGCCAGATAAATCCGAAGGGGCTATGGGAAGGCTCGAATACCGTCTTTAACTCCCCTTGTTTCTTTGGCTCAGTCTCAGCTTCATCGGGTTCGTCCTCTCGGCTGATCTGATAATACTCGTAAAAGGGTCGGTGCCCAACAGGAACACGAAGCTGCGCATGGCGGCCGAGACATACTCGGTGTCTATCCAGTTGCGAACCAGCCATGCCGTTGCCCCGACCAGCAGCCGGCGGCTGATCCAGCCGCGACACAGCGTGTAGGCCACCATGCGGCTCACCTGTTTGCCGTGGGTCACCAAAAAGGCCATTTCCTCCTCCTTCGTAAACTTGTTCATCTGTTCCGCCGTCACCCCTAACGAGAGGTACACCCGGGCCAAGCGAATAAGCCCGCCCAGCCGGGGGCGGCGCATGACGACCCGCAGGCGCAGGGGTTTGCGGAACGGGAGGCGGATATCCTTCAAGGGGACGGACACGCCCCGGTCCAACAGGGCGGCCGCCCCCTCGCGCTGTATGAGGCGTGCGACTTTCTCGTCCATACGTTAATCCGATGGGGTGTCGTTGATTTCGTAAGGAGCGGTATCCGCTTCCTCCGGCTTGTTCACTTTCAGCTGGCACTCTATCTTGGAAACCTCGGTCAGCGTCAGCTTGCCTCCCAAGTTGGCCATAATGGTACCGTTGGGGATCTTCATGGTCTGACCTGAGACGAACTGGATTTCCCACGGGCCGCGAAGTTCCACCAAGTCGGTGGGGGCTTTCCAGCCGGTATAATTCCCTACCGAGCCTACCAGCGTGCCGCCCAGCACGGCGGCGACGAAGGCCTTCAGACCCAGCATGGAGCCCATGGTGGGGGTGGCCTGCGGGTAGGAGCAGCAGTACAGCACGCTGCCGATGCCCGCCAGCGCCGAGCCCACGGCAAAGGTGAAGGAGATGGTGCTGTTGACATTGATGCCCATCAGGCGGGCAGCATCCATATCCTCCGAGACGGCGCGCATGGCCTTGCCAAGCTTAGTCTTTTGCACCAGAAAGGTGAGCACCAGCATGGACAGCACGGTGACCACCAGCGTGATGATGGAGGTAAGACCCAGCGGCACCTTGCCCAGACGGAAGGTCTGGTTGGTGTAGTAGGCGGGGATCACCTTTGCACCCGAGCCAAGGATCAGCTCTGCCGTGTACTCCAGAAAGAAGGAGACACCAATGGCGGTGATCAGCAGCGAGATGCGGGGTGCGCTGCGCAGGGGGGTGTAGGCGATCTTTTCGATCACCACGCCCAGCAGCGTACAGGTGATGATGGTGGCGCACACAGCGGTGACCGGGCCAAGACCCAGCTGGTTCATGACGAACCACGACATGTATGCGCCCACCATGATGACATCGCCGTGGGCAAAGTTCAGCAGCAGGATGATGCCGTACACCATGCTGTAACCCAGTGCGATCAGTGCATAGATGCTGCCAAGGGACAAGCCGTTGATCAGCTGGCTAAAGAACACTGTCATGGTTGGATACTTCCTTTCTTTGCGGCGTTTATACGCCGTTGGATACACTTTTTTAGATGCGATGACGCATCTGAAGCCTTTCCCCGGCCGGGGGAAGGTGGCGCGCAGCGCCGGATGAGGGCGCTGGCGGCCAATGGCTTGCCAGTAAATTGTTATAAAAAAGGAGAACGCCTGACCAGAAAAAAGCTGTTCCGGCGTTCTCCAAAAAATCATGGGGGTTGATCTGTGCGGGCGGCTCCATCACCGGTGGATGGAACAGCGCGGATCAGAACATTTCCTTCAGCTCGGGCTTGCCGTCCACGTAGGTCAGGATGGCAGTGCTCTTGACGGGGTTGTGGTGCTCGTCGAAGGTAAAGGTGCCGGTGATGCCCTCGATGGTGCCGCCGGCAATGGCATCGATGACGGCCTGCTTGTACTCGTCGGAGCCGGCCTCGAGACCCTGCTCCTCAGCTGCCTTGATGCCGTACACGACGGTCATGGCAGCATCGTAGCCCAAGGGTGCAAAGCCGTTGGGGTAGGCCTCACCGTACTCGGCCTTGTAGGCATCCTCAAACGCGGTGCTGGAGCCCTTGGCGTAGCAGGCGCAGAAGTAGGAGTCCTTCAGCTGGTCGGCGGTGGCGTAGCCCTCCAGACCATCCCAGCCGTCGCCGCCGAGGAAGGGAACGTTCAGGCCGACGCTCTCAGCCTGAGCCAGGATCTGACCCACTTCCTGATAGTAGTTGGGGCAGAACACCATCTCGGGGTTCTTGCCCAGAATGCTGGTCAGCTGGGTCTTGAAGTCCACGTCGCCCTCAGAGTAGCTCTCCTGATCCACGACGGTGCCGCCCTTTGCCTCAAACTCCTTGGCAAAGTTCTCGGCCAGACCCTCGTTGTAATCCTTGCCCTTCAGGAAGATGACGGCTGCCTTGGTGTAGCCCAGCTTCTCGTAAGCGTAATCTGCCATCTTCACGCCCTGGAAGGGGTCGGTGAAGCAGGCACGGAACACATTCCCGTTCACGGTGTCGGTCTCGGCATCGTAGGTAACAGCCTCGGCAGTAGCGGAAGCGGTGACCATAGGCATATTGTAATCGGCGCTCTCGGCGGCAACAGCCAGCGTGGGAGCGGTGGTTACATCGCCCACCAGAGCGGTGATGCCCTGATCCACCATCTTGGTAAAGCAGGTCACAGCCTGCGTTTCATCGCCCTGCTCGTCCATGGCGATGATCTCCAGCTGCTTGCCGTTGACACCGCCATCGGCATTGACCTGCTTCATGTACAGGCTGGCACCGTTTACAACAGCCTGACCGTAAACGGAAGCGTCACCGGTCAGGGGGCCCATCACACCCACCTTGATAGTGCTGCCGGAAGCAGCAGCGGAACCGGCTGCAGAAGAAGCGGCCGTGCTTGCGGAAGAACCGCCGCAGGCAGTCAGAGCGCTTGCTGCGGCAACAACACCGGCAGCAGCCATGAACTGACGACGAGTGATCATCTTTTTCATAAAAATCTCCTCCTTCGGAGTGTTCTATAAAGTAAATTGATAAAAACGGAAGCAAGGCCCTTCCCCTCTAAAGCGGCCTTGCTTCTGTTCTTGTCTGTTATTATAGCTATCTGGGTTCAAATCCGCAATTCACAAACCGTCCATACTTTTGGGCGCATTTTCTCGGCTTTGTTGATACTTTATACAAAAATTAAAGCGTGATTTTGTGCACTATTTCAAATTGTTCATTTTGTTTATCTGTGACATGAAACAAATTCACAAGTTGCAAAATGGTTACAGGGTCTCCATCTCGGCGTCGGCGGCAAATTCGGCCTCGGCGCGGACTTCGGCGGCCTGTCCCTCGGCCTCGGCAACAGCCAACGGCTCTGCCAGTGCCTTGCGGATGGCGGTGACGTAGAACACCATGGAAAGCGCCGTACCGATGCACCAGCCCACAGGCCATGCCATCCAGATGCCGGTGGAGCCCAGCGCGGTGGCGCTGAGCACGGCGGCAATGCCCACGCGCAAAATCAGGTCGGTGAAGGTGGCGATCATGAACCGCACCATCAGGCCGCAGCCGCGCAGGATGCCGTCTGCCACCAGCTTGACCGACACCACAAAGTAGAAGGGAGAGAGGATGCGCAAAAACAGCATACCGGTGTCAATGGCAGGGCCCTGCGGGTCGTTCATGAACAGCAGCAGCAAAAAGCGGCCAAAGAAGAAGTACAGCACCACCAGCGGCACGCACAACAGCCACACCAGATTGCGGCCTGCGCCAAAGCCCTCCTTCACGCGGTCCATCTTGCCTGCACCCATGTTCTGGGAGGTGTAGTTGGAGATGCCGTTGCCCAAGGTGGTAAAGGAGGTGATGACCATGTTGTTCAGCTTGACGGCGGCAGAGTAGCCTGCAATGACGCTGGCACCAAAGGTGTTGATGATGCTCTGCAGGATGATGTTGCCCACCGAGACAAAGCTCTGCTGCAGGATGCTGGGCACAGCCACCACGGCCACCTTGCCCAGCATATTCCACGAGAACAGCTGCACATGACCCTCGGTGTGGAAAGCGCGGATGCGGCGGAACACCACCACCATGGCCAGCACGCAGCTGACACCCTGACACAGGAAGGTAGCCCATGCTACACCGGCAATGCCCATCTTGAAACCTGCCACAAACAGGATGTCCACGCCGATGTTGGACAAAGAAGAGACTGCAAGGAAGTAGAAGGGGGTCTTGCTGTCGCCAAGGGCAGAGAAGATGCCGGTGGCAATGTTGTAGAAGAACATGAAGGGCAGGCCCAGAACGTAGATGTCCAGATACAGCGCAGAATCTGCAAGGATCTCCTCCGGGGTGTTGATGAGCTCCAGCAGGGCGTCGCAGCCAAACAGACCGATGCCCATCAGCACGGCGCACAGCACGGCAGAGCCGATGAGGGAGGTGTAGACCGAGGTCTTCATCTCGCGGTATTCCTTTGCGCCAAAGTAGCGGGACACGATGACCGAGCAGCCGATGTTGCAGCCAAAGGCAAAGGCGATGAAGATCAGGGTGATCTCGTAGCTGTTGCCCACCGCAGCCAGCGCGTTCTCACCGATGAACTTGCCTGCTACCAGACTATCCGCGATGTTGTACAACTGCTGGAAAATGATGCTGCCAAACATGGGCAGACAGAATTGCCACAATACCTGTGACGGCTTGCCCACCGTCAGATCCTTATTCATTGCAAAAATCCTCCTCTATAACGACTATAAATGGGAAAACAGCGAAAACGCCGCAACCAGTATAGAACCGAATCGCCAAAAAGTAAAGAAAATTTTTGGCACATCTGCCATATAAAAAACACATGGTAAGCATAACGTATCCCCGCTGCCGCAAGGGGGCAGACTGTAAACAGGTTTTCCACGGCGGTTTGCGTTCCCGTTAAAAATTTAGGTCTGCAAACATACGCACCGGCTCTTGCGCCGGGGCGCAAAGCGTGGTAGGATATTGATGGTTAGTTATGTATAACTATCTAAATAGAGCAGTTCCCCGTCTGCCCGCCCGGGCAGTATGGGAGAGAAAATGATATTCAGGAGGGTTTCAAGATGAATTATCTGGAAATTGAAGCTGTTGTTGGCCGCGAGATTCTGGACTCCCGCGGCAACCCCACCGTAGAAGCCGAGATCACGCTGGCGGACGGCACCGTGGCGCGCGGCTGCGCCCCTTCCGGTGCATCCACCGGCGAGTTTGAGGCGCTTGAACTGCGGGACGGCGACAAGAGCCGCTATCTGGGCAAGGGTGTGACCAAGGCGGTGGAGAACATCAACACGGTCATTGCGGACGCAGTGGTGGGCATGGATGCCTCCGACATTTACGCCATCGACGCCGCCATGATCAAAGCCGATGGCACCAAGGATAAATCCAATCTGGGCGCAAACGCCATTCTGGCGGTGTCCATTGCAGCCTGCCGCGCAGCAGCCGCTTCGCTGGAAATGCCGCTGTACCGTTTTCTGGGTGGCGTAAACGGCAACCGCCTGCCTGTGCCTATGATGAACATTCTGAACGGCGGCGCACATGCAACGAATACTGTGGATACACAGGAGTTTATGATCATGCCGGTGGGCGCACCCTCTTTTAAGGAAGCGCTGCGCTGGTGCGCCGAGGTGTTCCATGCGCTGGCTGCCATCCTGAAGTCCAAGGGGCTGGCTACCTCCGTGGGCGATGAGGGCGGCTTTGCGCCCAACCTTTCCAGCGATGAGGAGACCATCGAGACCATTCTGGCAGCCATCGAAAAGGCGGGCTATCTGCCGGGCAGGGACTTTATGCTGGCAATGGACGCCGCTGCCTCCGAGTGGAAGAGCCCCAAGGGCAAGGGCTTTTACAAGCTGCCCAAGGCGGGCACCGAGTTCACCTCTGCCGAGCTGATCGCGCACTGGAAGAGCCTTGTGGAAAAGTACCCCATTATCTCCATCGAGGACGGTCTGGACGAAGAGGACTGGGAGGGCTGGCAGCAGATGACCCGCGAGCTGGGCGGCAAGGTACAGCTGGTGGGTGACGACCTGTTTGTGACCAACACCGAGCGTCTGGCAAAGGGCATCCAGCTGGGTGCGGGCAACGCTATCCTGATCAAACTGAACCAGATCGGCTCTGTCTCCGAGACCTTGGAAGCCATCAAAATGGCACACAAGTCCGGTTACAACGCCATCAGCTCCCACCGCTCCGGCGAGACCGAGGACACCACCATTGCGGACTTGGCGGTGGCGCTGAACACCTGCCAGATCAAGACCGGCGCGCCCAGCCGCACCGAACGTGTGGCAAAGTACAATCAGCTGCTGCGCATTGAGGAGCAGCTGGGCGAAAGCGCCGTCTACCCCGGCATGGAAGCGTTTTAAGTAAGACGATTTGGAATGCCCTCCGCGCTGCTATGGGCATTTTCAACGGAAATAGTATTTTTGATTTGTTGCTCAGAAACGCCTGCGGGCGTTTCTGAGCAACTTTTTCAAGGGAAGGAGTCGTAAAGGCAGACGGCAGCTGCGATACTCCCAATATTTACCACCACGGCATTTGCAATCCTGCGGCGGGCTGGTTCGTATATAAGGCAGACCGGCACCCGGCAGCAGTCGGGACGGAATGAAACGAAAGGAGCAACCCTTCCATGTTTCAAGGCCTTGGGCCGCTGCTCGGCCTTTTGGGCGGCGGCAGCTTGACTAAGCTGCTTCTGTTTTTACTGAAGGGGCTGTTCGGCTGAAACGGACGGTCTGAAAGGAGAATACCATGCTGATCGTATTGGAGCATCTGCTGGGTCGGATCAACCTGCCCGGTATGTGGTGGATCATCGCAGAGCGCTGGCTGTGAGGTGACGCCCCGCAAAGCCGCTGCACTTTTTGTGCGGCGGCTTTTTTGCGTTGCCTTACCTGCCTTTCCATTGGCCAAACTGGCAAAAAATGCTTGCATCTAGGCAGTTTTGATAATAGAATTACACTGTTACAGTGTGCCCAAAAGCAGGGTGTACAGGAAGGTAAAGTTTGAAATTGCGGTAACAGGGGGTACTGCGTGCTGCAATGCGCGGAGAAAAAGGCAGGAAAGGTAAAATGGAAACAGACGAGACAATAAAAAAAGGATTTCTGCGGCTGGAACGCTATGCACAGAATATACCGGGCGGCTTCCACTGTTGTGCGGATGACCCGGAAAAAGGCTATCCCTTTATTTATATCAGCGACCGCTTTCTGGAGATACTGGGCTGGGGGCGGGCAGAGTTTGCGGCAAGGTTCGATAACCGCTACACCGCGCTGGTGCATCCGGATGATCTGGCGGCCGGGCTGCGCTACCGGAATGCGGAAAACAGCGCGACTTACGCCAAGAATGGTGACAGCATCTTCCGGATTCTGGGCAAAAACGGCTACCGCTGGGTCACCAACGCTGCCAATCAGGTGGAATGGTACGGCAAAGGCTATATCGTGGGCACGATCACGGATATCACCCCCTATATGGAACTGCGGGAAAAGCTGGAACAGCAGAACCGTACCCAGCGGGAGGCGCTGGAAACCGCCAACCATAATCTGCTGCGGATGATGCAGCAGATGGAGGAGCAGAAGGCGCAGTTTGCCCAGACCGCTGCCCGGAGCATGGAAAAAGAAAAGCGCTACCGGCAGCGGCTGAACCACGACGCCCTGACCGGCACCTACAACCGCCGCTTTTACGAGGAAGTGGTGCGCAATAACCTCGGCCCGGCGGGCATCGCCCTGATGGATATCGACGATTTCAAGATCTGCAACGATACCTACGGCCACCACGCCGGAGATCTGGCGCTGGAAACCGTTGCAAAGGCCATCCGCAGCTGCATTCGGGAAACAGATCTGCTGATCCGCTACGGCGGCGACGAGTTCTTGCTGGTGCTGCCCGGCATCCCGGCGGATTATTTCAAGGTAAAGCTGGAGCAGATCCGCACCGCCGTGCAGCAAACGGTGGTGCCGGGCTACCCCCACTTCCGGCTGTCGCTGAGCATCGGCGGCGCGATGCAGACCCTTGCCGACCCTATGGAGAACGTGGTGCGCCGGGCAGATCTTATAATGTATCAGGCCAAAAACCACAAGGACGCCGTGGCGGTGGACACACAGGACAGCCGGTTGGCTGCACAGAAGGATGTCTTAGGGGAAAAGCCCGTGATCCTGCTGGTGGACGATTCCATGATGAACCGCATGATGCTTGCCGGCATTCTGGGCGAGGACTACCGCATTCTGGAAGCCGAGAACGGCAAGCAGTGTCTGGAGCTGCTGCGGGCAAACGCCGGGCAGACCTCGCTGGTGCTGCTGGATATCAATATGCCGGTCATGGACGGCTTTGAGGTGCTGCGCACCATGAACACCAACCACACCATCGAGGACGTGCCGGTGATCATGATCTCCAGCGACGATTCGGAGGAAGCCATCCGCAAGGCCTACGAGCTGGGTGCCAGCGACTATGTCAACCGCCCCTTTGACGCAAAGATCGTCTACCGTCGGGTGTCCAACACCATCAAGCTGTACGCCAAGCAGCGGCGGCTGGTGCAGATGGTGTCTGACCAGATCCGCGCACGGGAAAAGAACACCGATGTGCTGGTGGGCGTGCTGAGCCAGATCGTGGAGTTCCGCAACGGCGAGTCCGGCTCTCATGTGCGGCACATCCGCATCATCACCGAGACGCTGCTGCACCGGCTGATGGAGCTGACCAGCCGCTACGACCTGACCCCCGAGCAGCAGGATAATATCCCGCTGGCGTCGGCGCTGCACGATATCGGCAAGATCGGCATTGACGAAGCCATCCTGAATAAGCCCGGCAAGCTGACCGCAGAAGAATTTGCGGTGATCAAGACCCACAGTATGCTGGGCGCAGAGATGCTGCACAAGACCGAAAACTTTGCCGACCAGCCGCTGTTGCAGACCGCCTACGAGATCGCCCGCTGGCACCACGAGCGCTGGGACGGCAGGGGATACCCGGACGGGCTGAAGGGCGACGATATCCCCATCAGCGCACAGCTGGTCTCCATGGCGGATGTGTATGACGCGCTGACCAGCGAGCGATGCTACAAAAAGGCTTTCCCGCACGAAACGGCTGTCCAGATGATCACGAACGGCGAGTGCGGCGCCTTCAACCCGCTGCTGCTGCAGTGTCTGTTGGACGTGCAGGGGGAACTGAAACAGGAAATTTTACAATGGTAATGTGAGGACATCTACGCGTGACAAAACAGCGATTCAACCATAAAATACCCCGCCGTACCTTTTTAAAGGTGTGCGCGGCGGCAGCGGCAGCCGGGCTGACCGCCTGCAGCAAAACGCAGGCGGCGGCAGCACTGCCCGAGCTTACGGTGGGCAGCGATAACTACCCGCCTTTTATCTACCTGAACAATGACAGCACGCCCACCGGCATTGATGTGGACATTGCCACCGAGGCCTTTGCCCGCATAGGGTATGCGGTACGGTTTGAAATCATTGACTGGGAGCAGAAAACCAATCTGGTGGAAAGCGGTGCCATCGACTGCATCTGGGGCTGCTTTTCCATGGACGGGCGGGAGCAGCTGTACCGCTGGGCAGGGCCGTATATGACTAGCCGTCAGGTGGTGGCGGTCAATGCCGACAGCGGCATTGAAACGCTTGCCGACCTTGCGGGTAAGACCATGATGGTGCAAAGCACCACCAAGCCGGAGGAAATCTTCCTCGCCGGCACCGACCCCCGCATTCCGCAGCTGGGCGAAGTGCTGAGCGCCGAGGACCGCAGTGTGCAGTACGCTATGCTGAACTGCGGCTATGTGGATGCCATTGCCGCCCACGAGACCGCCATTTTGCAGTATATGCAGGATTGCAATGCCGATTTCCGCATTCTGGAAGAGCCGCTGCTGGTCACCGGCATCGGCGTGGCTTTTGCGCTGAACGACACCCGCGGGCTGGACGAACAGCTGACCAAGACCTTTGCCGCCATGCGCGCCGACGGCACGATGAAGCAGATCGTAGGCAAGTATCTGCCGGACCCGGAAAAATATCTGGAGGTGGACGCCCTTGAACCGTAACAAGAAACCGTTCCCCTCCGGGATGCGGGTGGCGGTGCTCTACCTGCTGATGGGCGTGCTGCTTTTGCTGGCAGTCACCCTCTTCTCCGGGCAGGAGTCCATACGTGCTACCGAGGAATACTTTGCCCGCACCATCAACTTTGTAAAAGTGCAGTCCACCAGCTACGAAAAATATAACGATACCATCACCGCAAAGGCGCTGCGCCGGATGGCGGTGGCGGTGCGGCAGCTGGCTGAAAACGACGCCTTGGATCTCTACGACCCCGAAAGCCTCCGGGCAGAAACGAAGTCCCTCTGGCTTACCGGCATTGCCGTACTGGACGAAAATGGAGAATCACTGTGCGAATATATGGACGGTAATATCGGCTATGCGCAGTTTGCGGAATCGCTGCGAGAGCAAGCCGCGCTGAACGTGCTGCAGAACCCGCAAAAGACCTACCTCAAGCGCATTCTGTTACAGGATGGCACGGCGGTGGATATTGCCACCCGCCGCGCCGCAGCAGGGGACGCCGCACTGCTGGCGTACCGGGTGACCCCGCCGGAGTTTGTGGAGGGGACAGCCCTGTCCATCCAGAGCGTGCTGGACGGCTACCCGAAGAACATCAGCGGCACCATCTTTATCGTGCAGGATAACAAGGTGATCGCCGCAAACGACCAAAGCCTCATCGGACTGTACACCACAAACAGCCCGCTGGTGCAGGGCATCCGCAAAGCAGGTGCGCCCGATACTTTGACCCACACCCGCGACTGGGCAAATTCCGGCTGCTATTTCGGGATGTATAGCAACGGACAGAATTTTGACCTGTATCTCTATATCGACGAAAAATCGGTGTTCCGCAATTCCAGCAGCGCACTGCTGGCTGCGCTGATCTTCTATCTGATCTGCGTGGCAGTGCTGCAAACGCTGCGCCGCCGCTCCATGAAGCTTGCGGAGCAGCAAAAAAAGGAGCAGGAGCAGAAGTACCACGCCCAGCTGGAGGAACAGAACCGCAAGCTGGAACTTGCCGTCCGGCACGAGGCAGCGGCAAACCGCGCCAAGCGGGAGTTTTTGTTCAACATGAGCCACGACATCCGCACCCCGATGAACGCCATTATCGGCTTTACCTCGCTGGCGGCGACCCATGTTGAGAATAAGGAACAGGTGCTGGACTATCTGAAAAAGATCTCCACTTCCAGCCAGCACCTGCTCTCCCTCATCAACGATGTGCTGGATATGAGCCGTATCGAGAGCGGCAAGGTGAAGATCGAGGAAAAAGCGGTGCATCTGCCGGATCTCGTGCACGATATACGCTCCATCATCCAGCCCAATATCAGTTCCAAACGGCTGTCGCTGTTCATCGACACCATGGATGTGGTGGACGAGGACATCATCACCGACCCGCTGCGGCTGAATCAGGTGCTGCTGAACATCCTTTCCAATGCTATCAAGTTCACCCCCACCGGCGGCATGGTGAGCATCCGCATTGCCCAAAAGCCCGGTGCGCCCAAGGGCTGCGGCAATTACGAGTTCCGCATCAAGGATAACGGCATCGGCATCAACAAGGAGTTCCAGAAGCACATCTTTGAGGAGTTCACCCGGGAGGAAAGCTCCACCGTCAGCGGCATTCAGGGCACGGGTCTCGGCCTTTCCATCACCAAGAATATCGTAGACCTGATGGGCGGTACCATCACCCTTGAAAGTGAGCCGGGCAAGGGCAGCGAGTTTATCGTGAACCTCTGCTTCCCCCTCAGCGGGCAGAAGGCGGAGATCAAGCAGCTGCCCCAGCTGGAAGGGCTGCGGGCGCTGGTGGCGGACGACGACACCAACACCTGTCTGAGCGTCAGCACCATGCTTTCCAAGATCGGCATGCGCCCGGAGTGGACCATCTCTGGCAAGGAAGCAGTCATCCGCACCAAGTACGCCGTGGAGCAGGGCGATGCCTTCAGTGTGTATATCATCGACTGGCTCATCCCGGATATGAACGGCATCGAGATCGTGCGGCAGATCCGCAAGGTCATCGGGGACAGCTGCCCCATCATCATCCTGACCGCCTATGACTGGGCGGATATCGAGGAGGAGGCGCGCGCCGCCGGTGTGACCGCCTTCTGCGAAAAGCCGCTGTTCCTCTCGGAGCTGCGCAAGGTGCTGGCAGAGCCCTTCCGGGTGCAGCCGGCGCAGACGCCCGCGCTGCCGCCCAAGGCAGACTTCAGCGGTAAGCACCTGCTGCTGGTGGAGGACAATGCCCTGAACCGGGAGATCGCCATAGAGATCTTAAAGGAAGCGGGCTTCCTTGTGGATACCGCCGGAGACGGCGTTGAAGCAGTGGAAAAGATGGAGCAGTCCGTGCCCGGGCAGTATGACCTGATTTTGATGGACATCCAGATGCCCCGGATGGACGGCTACGAAGCCACCCGGCGTATCCGCGCCCTGCCCGACCCCCGCAAGGCAGGCATCCCCATTTTTGCCATGACCGCCAACGCCTTTGAGGAGGACAAGCAGAACGCCCTGAATGCGGGCATGAACGGCCACATCGCAAAGCCGCTGGATATCCCGCACCTGCTGAAGGTGCTGGAAGAAGCGCTGAAATAAGAACCCGCTCAGGCAAAGCCTTGCGGCTTTATCGGCTCCCCCGAAAGGGGGAGCTTTTTTGTTTCTGCCGGTCAGCACCTTCCCGCTCACGCAGTTTCCTCTTCCTGCATAGGATGGTGCACAGCGGAAAAGGGGAGATGACGACATGAGGCAGACAAAGCGGTTTGCGGTGGTGGGCAGCGATGCCCGGCAGGCGGCGGCAGGGCGTGCACTGGCGCGGGCGGGGTATACGGTGGGTGGCGTGCAGCAGCTGCCGCAGGCAGACTGCATCCTGCTGCCGCTCCCGCTGGAACAGTCCGGTCTGCCGCTGACGCAGCTGCTGGGTGCGGCAAAGCCCGGGGCACTGGCGCTGGGCGGTAAGGTGACGGACAGCGCAAGGACTATCGCCCGGGCGGCGGGGGTGGAACTGGTGGACTACTTTGCCCGCCCGGAGCTGACCGTGTATAACGCCATCCCCACCGCCGAGGGCTGCATCGGCATTCTGCTGGAACGGCGCAGCCGTACCCTGTGGGGCGCGGCGGTGCTGGTGCTGGGCAGCTTAATGAGGTTTTTGATGAGGCAGACGAGGATGCCCGAGACCGGCCCATAGGCGAAGCTGGCGATCAGCGCGGGCAGCTCCGACACATCCAGCTTGACGAAAGCGGGCATGATGGGGATGGGAAATTCCAGGTACATGAGCACGGCAGCCACAGCGCCAAGCATGGCGGTACCCGTAAGAACGCGGACTTTGCTGGTAGAGTTTTGCATAATAAAATGCCTCCCGTAAAAAAGTAGTTATGAAAGCTGTTTTTTCGATAAATTCTGCGGGAGGCTTTTGCTAAAGCAAAACGCCCTGCTGCGGAAAATGGCAGCAGGGCGTTGGAAAAGGCATAGCAAACAGCTTTCCGTTTCTTTCA
>ERZ857951.880-NODE-880-length-36143-cov-4.429589_pt1 | contig 36143 bp, 34 predicted proteins | sample MGYA00519759_ERZ857951 | MGnify/ENA primary metagenome ERZ857951 (study PRJEB31778, sample SAMEA3449377) | human gut metagenome | biome: human gut; feature: human-associated habitat; material: faeces | place: United Kingdom | collected 2010/2012 ...
AAGGAGGAAGCATGAAACTCACGGAAAAAGCCGTCCGCGCCGTCACCGGCAACGGCAAGGCCCAAAAGCTCGCTGACGGGGGCGGGCTTTTTTTGTACGTCTCGCCCAAGGGCGGGAAATCCTGGCGGCTGGCCTACCGCTATCTGGGCCGCCAGAAACTGCTGGTCATCGGCCCCTGGCCCGAACTCAGTCTGCGGGACGCCCGGGAACGCCGGGAAGCGGCCAAAAAACTGTTGCTGGAACATATTGATCCCAGCGCGGCCAAGCGGGCGGCCAAAGCCGAAGCCCTGGCCGTTTCCCGCAATACCCTGGAAGCCGTGGCGTGCGACTGGCTGGACAAATTTTCCGGCCAATGGGCTCCGCGTACCGCCGCCGCCATTGTGGGGCACGTCACGCAGGTTCTGATCCCCGCCTTGGGCGCGCGTCCCATCAAGCACATCAGCCCTCCGGAATTGCTGGACATGTTGCGCGGCGTGGAGCGCCGCTCCGTGGTCACGGCGCACAGGCTGTTGTCCGAGTGCGGACGCATTTTCCGCTATGCCGTTGCCACAGGCCGGGCCGAGCGTGATGTGGCCGCCGATCTGCGCGGCGCGCTGCGCCCCATGCGCACCCGGCACCTCGCCGCCCTGACCGAACCCGGTGAAATCGGACGGCTGCTCTGCGCCATTGACGCCTACTGGGGCACCTTTCCCGTTAAATGCGCGTTGCAAATGGCTCCCTATGTCTTTGTCCGAGCCAACGAACTGGCTGGGGCCCAGTGGCGGGAGTTCGACCTGCCCAGAGCGGAATGGCGCATCCCCGCCGAGCGGATGAAAACCCGCGTGGCGCATATCGTGCCTCTGGCCCGCCAGGTCGTGGCTCTTCTGGAGCAATTGCGAACCTGCGACGGCAACAGCCGTTTTCTCTTTTCCGGCCTGCACGGCGGACAGGACAGAATCTGCAATATCACGCTGGTGAGCGCGATCCGCAGGTTGGGCTATGACAGGGAGAGGATGTCATTCCACGGTTTCCGCTCCATGGCCTCCACCCTGCTCAACGAGCGGGGCTACAACAGTGACTGGATCGAACGCCAGTTGGCCCATTGCGAGAAAAACAGCGTGCGCGCCTCCTATAACCATGCCCGTTATCTGCCGGAGCGCAAAAAAATGATGCAGGAATGGGCGGATTATCTCGACCACCTGCGCGTGTCCTATAAAGAACGGCACCACGCCGCCTACCTTGAAGACATGCGTTTGGCGCTTCACAAAAAAAAAATGCGGGATAATCGGCGGATAGCCGAACATCGACGTGCGGCGCTCTGCCCGAAATAACCAGGACGCGCGGGGCCGGTGCGCCATAATGCGGACCGGCCTTTTTTCAGAAACGCTGTTGGTAGAATTGCGGGTATTTTTACTTTATTTTTATTTTAATCATTTTATTTCAAATGATTAACTGAGACATATGCTTTTGGCCAGAACGGAGGGTTCACCGGCGGCAACGGCATGACCGGTTACAATAAGGCCACCAAGCAGGGCAAGAATGAAGACGAGTTCAATGCCATGCAGCGCGTGCGCTTGCAGTTGGATGCCGTGGCTTCTGAATCCCTGTCCGGCACAGTCTTCTTTGAAATCGGCGGTCAGAGCTGGGGCAATGCCTCGAACGGCGGTGCGCTGGGCGCTGACGGCAACAACGTTGTAAAGGTGAAGAACGCCTATATCGACTGGATGGTACCCCAGACCGACCTGAAGGTGCGCATGGGCATTCAGGGCGTGGCTCTGCCCAGCTTTACCACCGGCACCAATGTGTACAATGACGATGTGGCCGCCGTGGTGGCCAGCTACCAGTTTAATGAAAATGTGGGCCTCACCGCATTCTGGGCACGTCCTTTCAACGACAATTTCACCGGCTGGGATGACGCTGGCCACGGCAAAAACTACGAACAGAATTACATGGACAATGTGGACATGTTCGGCTTGCTTGTGCCCCTGTCCTTTGACGGCGTAAAAGTGACCCCCTGGGGCATGATGGCCGCCATCGGTCCCAATGCCTTTGGCGCGCAGAAGTATGTGGATGACGATCCGACCAAGGGGACCAACGGCCGTGACTACTTCAACGTCCCCGGCACTTCCAACAAGTACCCGGCCGCCGGCATGCTTCCGGTAGGCGGCGCCATGCACAAAGATGGCACGCCTGTCAAGAACATGCGCCTGCATGAGTACGGTACCGCATGGTGGGCTGGCCTGACCGGTGAAGTGACCATGTGGGATCCCTTCCGCATCGCCTGGGATTTCAACTACGGCGCTGTGAACTATGACGAAAGCCGCCTGAACCGCTCCGGCTGGCTGGCTTCCCTGCTCTTCGAATACAAAATGGATTGGGGCATTCCGGGCCTGTACGGCTGGTACGCTTCCGGCGACGACGACAACCCGGCCAACGGTTCCGAGCGCATGCCCAGCATGAGCGTGAACAACGGCAACAACGGCTTCTCCAACTTCGCCTTCAACGGCAACCCCTACTGGACCAACCGTGAAGGCGTGCTGGGTTACAGCATGGCCGGCACCTGGGGCATCGGCGCGCGCGTCAAGGACGTGAGCTTTGTGGAAGACCTCAAGCACACCTTGCGCGTGAACTACATCGGCGGCACCAACGCTCCCAAGATGGCCAAGTACATTGTGGGTAATGTTGACCGCGGCTATCCCGGCCTCGGCGGCAATATCACCGGCCCGAACATGCAGGCTGTGGGCATGGATCCGCTGTATATGACCACCGAAGACAGCGCCCTGGAAATCGGCTTGAGCAACAGCTACCAGATGTACGAAAACTTCACTGTTTATCTGGACGCCAACTATCTGGCCACATGGCTCGATCACTCCAGATCGGTGTGGGGCAGCAGCAAGATGAACGGCAAGGGCGGCAGCGACCAGGAGCGCGATCCCTGGAACGTCAACTTGAGCTTCGTGTACGCTTTCTAACCTTCAGGGACGCAACAACATCTTCAAACAGACAAAGGGGAGCCCACAAGGCTCCCCTTTTCGTATGGATTTTACGCATTCCGACGGCACACGTAGGCGCTTATACAAAAAAAGAGCCGCGGATCCCCTGAAATCCGCGGCTCTTAACATAACAAGCTATGCAAGGCGCTTACACGTTGTAATCGCCCCGGTTGAATTTGAATTTTTCCGTGGCGGTCATCACTTCCAGCTCGTTCAGCAACGAATCGAAACTGGGGTTTTGGCCGCGCACGCCGGCTGTGCCCTGCTTGAGTTGGGCCACCTGGCTGTCGATGCCCTGCAACAGGGCATAGGCGTCGCGCAGGGAACCCGCGCCAGAGGACGAGCCCAGGGTTTTGGCATAGGAATCCCAGAGATCCAGCGTGCCGGAGGCCTGATTGAAGGCTTCCTGCAAAATCTCCGCGTCGGGATCGGCAGCCTGGCTCTGTCCCGCGCCGTTCAACAGCATCTGGCTGATCATCCCGGCCTGTGCCGCTCCGGGTGAGAGCGGGCTGGCAGCGGCATTGGCCTGTTCCGCGCCGGTTCCCAGCTGCTGGGCCAGAATGGCGTCAAAACCGCCGCTCTGGCCGGTCTGCCTGCGAGCCGTCGTTGCCTGCTGCTCCTGTTGGCGCAGCAAGGCTTCCAATTGTTCGGTATTAATTTCCATAATCGCCTCCAGGGTTGGCGTTCATTCCGCACATGCAAGATCTCTGCCACAGGAGGATAGACAGCTAACATGTTGTTTTTTCAGCCTTCATCCCTGTAAAGAAGGAAAAAATTTCCCGTGTCCGAAGCATATGCTTTGTAAAAGCCCTTGTCTATTATTCAAAAAAATTCTATGCTTTTATACAAGTTACAGGGTTAAAGCGTCCGGTTTCAAGCCGGGCGCGCCTTCGGCTAGGGCGGGGGAAATTTTCCGCCCCTGCCGGGAGCTCCCCAGTCACACTAGCAGCCCGCAGGGGAAATGGAGCTTGCCATGAAGGAAATCAAGAAGATTCTTTGCGCTGTGGACCTCTCCGAGCACAGCAAGGCCGTGGCCGAATACGCGGTCCTGCTTGCCAAGGGCTTGGGGGCCAGCGTCCTCGTCGTGTATACGGCTCCCTCGCTGAGCCAATATGTGGGTTTTCATGTACCGCCCAATACCATTGAGAACTTCGTGGGTGAAATTGTCACCGGCGCGGAAAAGTCCATGGAGGCCTTCGTGGCCGAGAACTTCGCCGGCGTGGAAGCCAAGGGCCAGGTGCTCATCGGCTACGCGGCCGAGGAAATTCTGAACCGCGCCCATGAGGAAAAGGTGGACATCATTGTCATGGGTACCCACGGCCGCAAGGGCATTGACCGCATCCTTTTCGGTTCCGTCGCCGAAAAGGTGGTCAAGAATGCCGACATGCCCGTGCTGACCATCCGTCCCGCAGAACCCATCGGGGAATAATCCGCCGTGACGGCGACGGGGACCTTTCCCCGCCGCCACGCAACGCCTGCCAGCCGCCGCGCCAGCGGCGGCTTTTTTTGGGGTGACCATGTCCGAGATCAGCGTGCGCCCACACATCCGGGAGCTCGACGCCTACGTGCCGGGGCTTTCCATTGCGGAAATCCAGCAGAAATACGGCCTTTCCCAGGTCATCAAAATGGCCAGCAATGAAAACCCGTTGGGGGCTTCGCCTTTGGCCCAGGAAGCCGTGCGCCGCCACGCGCCGTTTCTGTTCCGCTATCCCCAGGGCGGCAATCCGCGTCTGGTCCAGGCCCTGGCCGGACTGCACGGGGTGGACCCGTGCCGGGTGGCTGTGGGCAACGGCTCCGATGAAATCATTGATCTGCTGATCCGCATCCTGGCCGAACCGGGCAAACATTCCCTGGCCTGCTTTGAACCCTGCTTCAGCATTTACCCCATCCAAGGCCGGATTTCCGGCGTGGAGGTCCGTCGCTGCCCGCTGGAAAAGGATTTTTCCTTCAATTTCGACGCGCTGCTCGACCTGGTGGACCAGAGCACCCGCCTGGTTTTCGTGACCACCCCGGACAATCCCTCAGGTTACTGCCCGCCGCGCGAGGCTGTGGCGGACCTGGCCCGGCGTTTGGCCGGGCTCGCGCCGGACTGCCTGCTGGCAGTGGACGAGGCCTATATGGATTTTGCCGAGGACGAGGCAAGCGCATCCCTCTTGGCCTCGGACATGCTGCCGGACAACACGACCGTTCTGCGCACCTTCTCCAAAAGCTGGGGCCTGGCCGGGCTGCGCCTGGGCTACGGGGTGCTGCCGCCCGCTCTGGCCGAATATTTCTGGCGGGCGCGCCTGCCCTTCTCCGTCAACATCCTGGCGGAAGAGGCGGCGCTGGCCGCCCTGTCGGACACGGCCTTCCGCCGGGCGACTCTGGACGCTGTGCGCCAGGGACGCGCCACGCTGCGCGACGGCCTTACGAAGTTGGGTTGCGCTGTCTGGCCCAGCGCGGCCAATTTTCTGCTTTTCCAACTGCCTCCGGGCGCGGGTACGGCCAGGGACTGCTTTGAGGCCCTGCTCCGGCGCGGCATCATCATCCGCCCGCTGAACAGTTATCATCTACCGGAGCACTTGCGCGTCAGCGTGGGCGACGCCAAAGAAAACGCGACCTTTCTTGCCGCCATGCGCGACATTCTGACCGGGTCCGAAGGGAGGCGCGCATGAGCGGACGTCTGCCGGTGGTGACGCTGGACGGCCCCGCGGGCGTAGGCAAGACCACCCTAGCCCGACGCATGGCCGAAAGCCTGGGCCTGGCCTATCTGGATACCGGGGCCATGTTCCGTTGCCTGGCCCTCAAACTGGGCCCCGGCGCGGAGCATCTGCCCGAGGACGAACTGCGCGAGCGTTGCGGCCAGTGGACTTTCAGCATCGCGGGCAGGGGCCAGAGCGCCACGCTGTTCTGCAACGGCCAGGCCGTGCGCGGCGAAGTGCGCACTGAAGAAGTGGGCATGTTGGCCGCGCGCATCGGCACAGTGCCGGTGGTGCGCGACGTGCTGCGTCGGGCGCAGCGGGCCATGGGCGAACACTCGCCCTTGGTGGCGGAGGGCCGGGATATGGGCACTGTGGTCTTTCCGGATGCGCGCTTCAAGTTTTTTCTGGACGCCGCGCCCGAAGTGCGCGCCATGCGCCGCCTGCGCGACCTGGAAAACCGGGGCGAGCATGCGGAACTGACCGCCCTGACCGAACAGATCCGGCAGCGCGACGCCCTGGACCGCAATCGAACTGTGGCCCCTCTGCGTCCGGCTACGGATGCCTTGATTGTGGATACATCCCAGCTGGATATTGAAGGCGTTTTGGGCGTGATGTTGCACTATATCAATGTGCACGGCGGCATGCAGGCCTTATCCTCACAGGCGAAATAGGGAAAGGCGTTTTATCCCTTGTTCTGCTGTCGCCGTCCAGGCGGCCCGGGAACAGATTTGCGGTTTCCATTAATTAATAACGTCCGGCGGATGATAAGGTTTCGGGACTCCAGCGCAACAGTTGAAATGAAGTTTTCCTTCCCGCTGTTTCCCCTGCCCCACCGCCGTTTCCTATAAAGGCTTGGCCTTGAGAGCCATCTTTGGCCCATTTCTATGACTCGGGGCGTTACCTTGGACGACCGCGTGCAGATGTTGCGTTTCCGGCAGCATCGTAGGCACAATCCCCCAATCTTTTTTTCTCCTTTTCCTGTTGAAATGTCCTGTTGGTTGACTTCTGACGTGACGACGCTTTCTGTCCCGCCATATCCCCTCTTTCCCTCGCCGTATTTCCCAAACCCCAGTTCGCCATGACCTCGGCAGAAATTGCCTGTTCACGGCAGAAATTGCCGACGGCCCTCCCCCAGCGCGGCAAGTCTTTGGCGCGTCCATGCCATTACGGCGTATGCATCCCGCTCGTGAGATATTTTTTAGAAAAAATTCCGCTGATTTTATTACCTTTTATTTTGAATGGCACAAGCAGTGCATACAGAAGGACACAAGCCACAGGCGCATACGGCGCCGGTGTGGGAAACAGCCTCATGGGGAGGACAACATGGACAACCAACTGGATTACGAAATCAATAAGGAATTGGGCGAGTGCTATCTTTTCATGGGCGATTTTGACAAGGCCGAGGAATACTACCGCAAGGCCGCCAGCAACAATGCCCAGAGCGCCGCGCCCTACATGGGGCTGGCCACCGTGGCCGTGCAGCGTTCCGAACTGGAAAAAGCCCTGGTGCTCTATCAGAAAGCCGCCGCCGTGGAAGAAACCGACAAGGCACTCTGCGGTATCGGGCTGGTCTATATGGAACAGGGCAAACACGAAGACGCCTTCAGCCACTTTGCGCGCGCGCTGGACAAATCCGCCGCCAACATTGTGGCATTGAACTGTCTGGTGCGCGAAGCCTATCAACTGGGCTGCGTGGAACAGGTTCTGCCCTACCTGGAAGCCGCTCTGGCCTGCAGCGAAGAAGCCGAGGCCGTGCGCGTGACTCTGGCCGGCTGCCTGATCTACCTGGGCCGCAGCGACGAAGCCCGCCAGCACCTGGAAACCGTGCTGGGCGCCAATCCGTCCAATAACAACGCCAAGGAACTTTTCGACACCATGGCCGCGTAAGCCAAAGCCGGGCGAGAACACGCCCGGCTTTGCTCGCAGCCAGCAGATACTCCCCTCCCCACACGATTTTCCGGCCCCCGGCGGGTGCCTGGGGCCGGAAAATCTCTTCTTCAGGGGAAGCAGCGCCGACGCGGGTCATCCACGTCGGCGTTCTGTTGTCCATTGTGCGAAAAAAGCACGAAGACGTGCCCGGAACATCGCCCATCGGTACACAATCCCCCGCCGTCCTCTTCGCAACCCGTCGATAGGCACCATGCATAATGGAAAAAATACAGTGGCAATTTGAAACCAAAGAGAAAATTTATGCTTGCGCAATAAAAATATTCTGCCGGAGGCGTACGACTGGATTTTATCCTTATTGGGAAGGGTATTGAGTGGTGAAGGATGGAAAACCCGTATACTCGGGCAACGGCATACTTTAGCCCTCGCATGGGCATAGAGCAAAAAATCAGTATCTTCCCCGCATCCATACGGTAGTCCGGTTCCTGGCCCCAAGACAGGATCAAAACGAATACCTTCTATTACTTCCTTTCTGAAGAACTGTACACATGTCCCCCCTTGCCGGAACAAACCAATCCGGCCCACCGGCCCTTCTTTAGAGCACGGGGGAGGCATATCTTCGCGGGGCGTCCATACCCCAAGCAGAACGCCGCACTGGGGATGCTTGCGAAAGGCATCCACGACGTTTGCAAGCGTGTCCGGGGCATACCAGCAGTCGTCGTCCGGAAAGGCAATCAATTCCCCTTGAGCCATTGCCAAAAGAGAATTACGGGCAGCGGATACGCCGCGCGAAGGCAGCATTATTCTCGTAAGAGGCAAGTCTGAGTGGGATGCCAGCATGTCGTCTAAAAAACCGGGAGGATTTTGATCCGCCAGCCAGATATGAAAATTTTTGTAGGTCTGCTTCTCCAGCGATGTGAGTAACCGGTCCAATTCGCCTTTGCGTTCAAAGGTTGCGATGAGCAGATCAATGCTTGGGGAATCTGGAAGAAGAGGTAGAGGCATAACTAACTAGTCAGGCAAAAGGATTATATAGACCGAAACGCATGGCCCGGCGCAGCAGAGCCCGCTGCCAGCGACTTGATTGCCGCAGGGGAACAGGCTTGTCCAGATTTGGCACAGCACGGATATAGGGGGCAGCCTCCTGAATCAGTCGATCCACGCGCGCAAAGACATTCGTTGTCTCCAGTACCCAACGACGGCATTCCCGTATGGCGGGCAGACAGCGCTCCCACGGGTCGTCCTGTAATAGGCGCTCAATAGTCATCAAATTAGCTTCATCACTGTCCGGCTGCAAGGTCAATAGGCCGCCTGGAGGGCAGCAACGCTCGATGTTTGAGGCACCAAGGTATATGGGGTAGGCATAACCAAGCCAAGCATCAGAAAGTTTTTCCGTCCAGAAATTATCCAATAAACTATTTTCAAGTACAAGATGATACTTGTAGGGCAGAATAGCTTGCCCTTTGTCCGATATAGGATTTCTGCCTCGTCCATAAATATCTACGGCTTCACCGTATTGTGCCTGCAATTTTTCTACAAAGGCGATACGCTTATGTTGCGTCGGAGTAAAAGTTTTAGTAGAGCAGATAACAGAAAGTTGACGAGTCTTTTCAGGAGGAGACATCCGCCACAGCGTTACTAGATCTTTGATATTGCTGGTATAAGCATTGCCTGAAGTGTGAACCCCCAAATGCCATGTCAGGCAGGGATTTTCCCGCAACAAACGTGTTTCCCCCTGCGCGCCCCGGATTGTATAGGGAGATACTATGTAGCCAAATTGTCTGAGATAACTTTTCGGCCAGACTTTTACTTCCGGAGGCTCCGTGATAAAAAGTATCCGACGGACCTTAGGAATAAAAGTGTTGAAAGCTGCGGGTGGTTCATCTACCACAGCCAACCATTGCGCTAGAGATGAATTTCTATTCAGCAGAAAACATGTACTCCCTATCTGTCCATTTCCATCTATGGTTTGGCGCATCCAAGGCCAAGGTAAATGCATTGTTGCAAATGTACAATAATCTTTTATAGTTCCCATAATAATGCACCCTACGACTTGAAGAAGATACGTTACACCGGCTGGCGTTGTTCGCCTCTCCATTTGCGTAACAGTGCAAGACAAGCCGATGGACACACCAAGGCTGCACGCCCGAGGTGAAATAGCGCGCGTAACAATTCATTTCTATAAAGCCAGGCGGCGCGCAGATGAAAACAAGCTAATCCCCAACGCCTTATTGGAGTGCACACAGATCGGCGCACAATATTTAACCAAAGGGCTGTCTCAGCATCGGCAAATTCATCTCCAATAAGATGTGGAGAAAGTGCAAGCATACGCGCCAGAATATCGATACGTACTTCTGGAGATAGTGGTAAGGCATCCAGAAAGTCCGTGTTAGATTCTATATTCATCAATGAAAAAGTTGGGTGTACCTCCGCAAGCCAAAAAGCTTGGGCGCGCAAGGTAGATGTTCGCTGTTTGCATGCATATATATGAGATGTACTCTTTCTATGCACACGATAACGAAGCAATGTTTGCGGCAAATTGTCTATGCAGCCATAATTACGTAATCGTAGCCAAAAAGCATAATCTTCGGCATATAAAAACATTGTGGGATACCCACCCGCACGCCGGGCGACATCAGTACGCAGCATTGTAGTTGGATGAGCCAATGGTGATCCCCACAACAAGGCAGAGTCGACTTCTTGACCCATTGGGTACGTTACGGAACGTCCAATACTCCCCGTCTCATTCATATACTGAATAGCGCCGCCTAAAACCACCACTTTTGGATCGGCATTCATGCGCGCACATTGAAGCTCTAACCTCTGGGGCAGTGAGATATCATCAGCATCCATACGCGCAATAAGAGCGGCACGCGAGAGAGAAAGCCCCTCATTTAATGTGGCAATAAGGCCCTTATTTTCTCGCTGCACCAAACGGATACGCCCATCCTGCCCAGCAAGTGCGCGCACAATTTCCCTAGATGCATCCGTAGACCCATCATCAAGAAGTAGAAGCTCAAAATCTTTAAACGACTGCTCTAAAATGGATTGCACCGCCTTTTGCACATAAGGTGCGGCATTGAAAACAGGAAGAATTACAGAGACGGCGGGGGGCATTATTCACCCCGTAACAATCTTAGTACCCGATGCAGATAGGGCAACAGGCCCAACCTAGCCAACAGATATCGTATACGATCACGAATTCTCAGAGATAACGGTACTGTTTGATTCCGGAGCAGAGCAGATCCTCCATAGCAAATTTTTTCACGGATACGGACAGTCTCACACTCAGCAAAAGTTCCATATTGTGGATAGCAATAACCAACAGAGAGCAAGTGATAAGGGTGGTCCAAAATATATCTATTAATATGCGATTCATCATGCCATCGCGCAATAATACCATTTGCTAAATCTTGCTGAATATTTTTATTTAGCGTTTGTATCATTTTGAGATACGGTACCGCATATCCGCCATTAAATCCACCACAAATATATACTTTCCCTTTACCATGTTCAATATAGGCTAAGGAGTCTGGATTGTGTTCAAATTGAAATTTTTTTGGATCGCGGTCTATGTATCCAGGGTGCTCTACCACAATAATGGCGTTTTGATCATCAGGAAGTATATCTTCTCCAACTGATCGCATAAATTCTACATTTGCATTGCAAAAAAAGATAAGATCAAATTTTTCAAGCTCGCTCTTCAGGTTCTCAAATAGCTTGAACCGCTGTAACGTATCGTGGGGCCACCCCATGCGCCCCTGCTTGATGCAATGGACACGCTCTTCGGGTGCAGGATCGAGAACACCATCAGTAAAAACGAAATATTCTTTCGTATGGCCCTTGAAAAAAAATTCTTCACAGGAAGTATAAAATTCAGCCCAAAAAACAGTATAACGTCCTGTACAGATATATAAAACAGCAATAGCCATATTATCCCTTGCCTCTCAATATCCGCAGAGAGTGTACGTATGAACGTATTGTTCGCTCTACAGACCTTCCAACTGGGCCAGTATCATAACAAAATGTCATAATTGCATGGCGGAGTGTCCTTCTGGCAAATCGTAATGGATTTTTCACAGAAGACAGCGGTGCCGGGAAACCTAGGCACAAATTGGTGCATTCGCGTTCCAAGTCTGCTTGGTTATACACGCCAACTCGCTTATTTTGTGCGCAAAGAAGTCGCAACCATGCCTTAACAGTATGGATACGCCACGGAATGTCAACACACGGCGTGGCACAATAGCCGTGTACATCAAGGTCACGTTGCGTTGGGGTCAGGCCTAAGTTATGTAATTGCCGAAGCCAGATCTTTTGCGTTGTTGCGCGTGCGGCGTTACGGTAGGAAGTACGCGGCAAATTGGGATGTGTTCTGTACCGCAATAAAGGCTGAGGCAAATTGTCTAAACCATATCCTGCCCGCACCATGCGCACCCAAAGATCATAATCTTCGGCTGCAGGCATATCGGCTGCGTATCCCCCCATGTTTAAAACTGCACTTCTGCGATACATTACAGTTGGATGAGCCATAGGTGATGCAAAAAGGCAGTGAATGTCAAATGCCTTGCCACATGGAGGCATAATAACTCTGCCATTTTCGTATGTTATTATACCAGAACCACATACTGCAACTTGTGGGTGAGCGTCCATATACATTTTTTGTAAAGTCAAGCGTTCCGGCATAGCGTAATCATCAGCATCCATACGAGCCACTAATTCAGTGCGGCAGAGAAACAAACCTTCATTCAAAGTAGCAATGAGCCCTCTGTTTTCGCGGCTGTAAAGACGGACACGAGCATCATGTGTAGCCAACGACTCAAGAATTTGCAGTGTTCTGTCTGTTGAACCGTCATTTATTATTAATAGTTCAAATTTAGTATAGCTTTGCTTCAGAATAGACTCTACCGCTTCAGCGATAAATTGCTCTCCATTATATACAGGCAACAAAACTGTTATATCATGAGGTACTGTTATTTTTTGCATTTTATGTCCAAATCAAAGACGAATCCACGCCTGGGGGTAAATGTCATCAGTATTGATGCGTTGGTCAGCAAACCACCGCTTGGGCGCTATAGTAATACCGCCTGAAGACCCCAACCAAGCCCCCCACCAGGAAAAGCTTGAATTGGCAATAACATGATGCCGGCACAGAGACATCAAATGCATGTCATGCTGAGGCGCGCCTGGTTGATTCAGATCAACCACCTCACAGCCATGTCCACAGGGGTCAAAATTTTCACGCACCCATTGAGGATCGTCACTGAATAAAAACAGAGTCGTATTTCCCACTACCGTGCGAATATGCTCCAAGGCGGAGCGATAATAATCCGGCCCTGGCAAGCCGTGAAAAGCTCGCGCCTGTGGATTGCTAATGTAGTCTCCGCGACGGATATGCACAGAAACAGCGTTGGTGCAGGCCTTGATGCGGGCGGCCAGTGCCTGGGCCCCACCTTCCGACAACGCGGGAAAGGCAAAATCTTTACGAATCTGAGTGGCATAGCTGCTAAAATATTTTTCGCTCTGCCAGTAGCCATAGAGATGGGCCGGGGCGCCAACGCGCTCGATGCCAGACCAGTATTCAAAGTGCGGTTCTATGACCACGCCCGAAAACAGAGGAAACTTTCTGTTAAACTTTGTCTGCGCAAACTGGTTGATACGGCGCAGATACTTGTGGAGTGCGGGGGGCGGTGTTGCATCAACACCAATGCCATCGACAACAGCATGTAGGAACAACGGCAACCGCCAAGCGACATGCGCTACCGTTTCAGGGCTATTTGAAAAAGCGCTGATATTCAGCCGTAGCGGCACTTGCAGACGCAAAGAAAGAACCCGCCCCAACGCGTACTGAAACATCTGGTTGGCAAGGCCACCGCAAAGATGGGTAACTATCGAGTAATCCACAAAATCCTTATGGGCAAGGCCATCAATGCCATAAGTGGCATTTCGCGGCCATTCTGCGCAACTTACGGTTGATTTTTTCAAAAAGGGAAAGAAGCGGAGCTGGAGCAATGGAATTTTTTGCATTCCGCAAAAAGTCGTGCCCGCCAAAATTGTTTTTATCAACAATGGTGATAATATTATCGTAAGGAATGGCGCTACCTTCCGGAAAGCCGTAAGAAGGTGGCAACAGCTTGTGCTTGCGATTCAGAATATATCTGTTTAGGTGTGATTCGTCCTGCCACAGTGCGATAACATCGCGCTCAAGGTCTTTATCAACAGCCCATGCCAGATCATTGATTAGGTCAAGATACGCCCCAGTACGCCCACCGTTGACACCACCCATAACATAGACACGGCCACGCCCCATGGGAATGTAGGCCAGCGATTTTGGATTGCGGTCGTACGGCAGATCGCAGGAAACGCTGGCAAAATAGCCGGGGTGCTGCACGACCACCAACCCCTCGTCGACCGAGGGCAGCATTTCTTCACCAACAGACGACTGAAACTGCACATTTGCGTTGAAAAAAAAGATATAGTCATAGCTACGAAGCTGCCGCTCAACACGCAAAAACATGTGAAAACGCTTGAGCGTATCGTGAGGCCAGCCCAGCCGTTCCTGATGGACAAGCGTTACACCGGGCTGTGCAAACAGGGAGGCATTGGCATCGGAAAAGACAAAATAGCTTTTTTTTACGCCAGGCAAAAAATATTTTTTTGTACTCTCATAAAATTTCGGCCAAAAAACATAATAGTTACCAGTACATATATAAAGAATTGCAATTTTTCCCTGCATCACTGGCACCTTTGGCAGCTTTTTTAAATTTATGAAAGGAACAGTGAATGTAGTTGTTTTTTTGAATACGCCAGACACTTGTTCAGCTCTTTTTCTGTAAAACCAGCACGTCTGAAAATTTCTTCAATATGCTTGTGGTACAAATCAATAGCTTCAGGAACTCTGCCGGGGTCTACCAGTTCTTTCTTGCGAATGAAGTCGAGCATCTTCTTCTTTATTGACATATACATTTCTTTATAGGGCGAAAAAACAAACCTTTCGCTACGTATCCAAGTTTTCTCGGGCAGAAGATAGACCTTTCCGCGCGACATAACCTCATACAAATAGAGCAGATCTGCACCTACAGCCAACATCTCTTGCTCTATACCTGGAAATTCCATAAAATCAGGCATAGCAGATGTTCTGAATACGCCGTAAATTATGCAGGCCTTGGCGCAGTTCCAGTGGTGCAGACGCAAATAATTGCGTAACTGCTTTTTTACGTCACCGGTAAAAACACTTTTGCGAATGGGCAGAAAGGCAAAAAGCTTGTCCGAATCAGGATGCCGGTGCCACTGGCTTGAAGCAACCAGCACATACTCGCCCTGCATATGAACACGCATAAGCTTTTCCAGATGGTGATCAAGCCATTCATCATCATCAGAAGCATAAATAAAAAATTCGCCATGCGCCTTTTTGCGCACAAAGCGAAAATTTTCCACTGCGCCCGTGTTTTCAGGCTGCCTGTAAAACGTAATGCGTGGGTCAGAGGCAAACGCTGCCATCACATCAAGAACCTGTTGCCCGGCATCCCCCGAAGACGCATTGTCGGAAACAATAATCTCCATTCGCGGATATTGTTGGCGCACTACAGACTGAAGAATACACCCCAAGCCTTCTGGGCGATTATACGTTGGAATACCAACAGAAACCAGGGGGAAATCAACAGATGTGTCCATGGATAAACTTCTCAACGGTTAAAATTTAAGCAATCCGTTTCAGATAACCCTTGGGGGCCACACTGATGAGCAGTTTGGCGTCCATGATAGAATCCGTAACAAATTCGTGGTGGGCAGCCAGATAGGTATCTACTGCAGTCATTGGGTTATTTCCTTTTCCCCAAGGACGATCAGGGAAGCTCTCAGCTTGCATATTTTCTACCACCGTATCAAAGACCACGCAGTAGCTCCCAGTTGCTACCAGCGGGGCATAAGCTTCAAGCTCCGCAAGGACATGGTCATGCGTGTGATTAGAATCCAGAAGTACCATAATGCGCTTATAAGGCGCAGCAAATTTTTGCACTCGCTCCACCATTGAGATTTCAATACTGGATCCTTCGAACATGGTAATATGCCCACGCTTGAATATAGGATGCGCTTCAATAGCCTCGCGATTGTGTGCGCGAATATCTATATCAATACCCAATACATGGAAATTTTGCTGACAACCACACAATGCATTGAGCTCAAGCAAAGATGCATAAAGTATAAGTGATCCGCCATGAGCGATACCAGTCTCAATTATTAAATCAGGCTGTACCCTGTAGATCAACTCCTGCATCGCGACGATATCCTGGGGATATTGAATAATTGGACGGCCAAGCCAAGAAAAATGATACGAATAATGATGAAGCGTAGGATGCTCTATCCAAGCAGAGCTAAGACGACGGACCTCCTCGTCCGCTCCTTGTTTTTCTAGTTCCTGATTGCATTCTCTTTGAAAAAGTTCTACAGGGTTCATTTAATTCTCTCCCTCATGTCATTTAAGCATGCATTTAATGTTTCATGTAGAGAAAATCGGGGAATAAATCCTACTTTTTCTCGCAATACATCTGTATTTGCCACAATTGATACATTTTTCTGCAATGAAGTAGTGTTAGGGAATACTTTTCCATTAGTATCTATTTCTTTTGCAAGAAAACTAAGCAAACAACTAATTTTTATCCCCAGTCCACTTCCAATATTAACCACTCCACAATAGCAAGATAAAAGAATTTTTATCAACGATTTAGCTACATCTCGAACATCCATATAGTCCAATACGCTGCTATAAGCAGAAGTATAAAAATTGTTATCTTTCAAAAAGGCTAAACACGCTGACGGTACAAGGCGACGCAAAGACTCTCCAGGCCCCGTGATGTAAAAAGGGCGACACCAAGCCCAAGATTTGCTATTACCGACGGCATAGGCCGTGAGAAAATCGGCCAATGCAAGTTTGCACTTGCCATAAAGCGTTTTCGGATGGGTAGGAGTATAATTTTCCGATCTAGGCTCAGCGACGTCTGCATATTCAAAACATGTTCCTACGCCAACAAACCTCTCCCCTCCTGTGCGATAAAACTCACGTACTAAATAAATACTACTTATCAACCAATTTAAATTTTTTACATCATCTGCATAACCCGCCCCCGAATTCCATGCCAAATGCAAACAATGTGTCGGTTTATAGGATTCAAGCAAAGATGTAATATCTTGTTGTGACAGCATATCACATGCATTACTATTGACGGAGAGCACGTTATATGTTTTTTCTAGGCTCGCGACAATATGCCTGCCTATGAATCCACTGCCACCTGTGAGTAAAATTCGCATACTTTACTCCAAGGGAATCAGGCAGGCATCTATAGACAGGCTATTACATATCTTTTGTATCTCGCCGAGATAATTTGAATTAGTGACGATAAAGCAACAAATTCCATTATCCTTAGCAGTTTTTGGAGAAATAATTTCTACTCCACAGCCTGGAATGAATCCACCCTGCTTTTGTGGATTTATGTCAACAACATAATCTATAGTAATTCCCTTCATCCACATATGATGAAGAAAGCTTACTGCCTTTGAAGCCCCTCCCCACAATCCAATTTTCTTAAATTTTCTTTTTAATGCATCCATATTCTTCACCCATCTTGCAATATATATATCAAAATTCTGCATAAATCCATATACGTTATCACACTCTATATTGTTATCGACACCTTCACCATTAACCTTGCTCGCAACAGCAAGCATGTATTGTCCGCCGAAACATGATCTTATACTACATTTAGCAAATCCAAATTTTTTACAAAGAATTCCCATGGATTTCTTTGTAAAAAGAGAGCAATGTTCATAGTACATATCATAATAAGCGTTGTTCCGTATAATCCATTCGAGATCTGGCGTTTCTAAAATCCCATGTTGAGCTTCTGGTATATTTGTACATATATTTTCTATAAAAAAATTAATATCTTGAATATGTTCAATTACATGCCTAGATATAAAATATTGAGGGGCAAAAAACTCGGGAAATTTTTTGCGGCTAAGGATGCCTGCTATCAATGCTGGGCTAACATTTTCATCCCGAACCGCAGGGTCAAATCCTATAGCCATTCCAAGTGATTGGGCTAGCCTTGCCCTAAGTTCGTGTAAAAAATATCCTTGCCCGCAACCAACTTCGACAATCTCCATAGGAACATTATCAAGAGGAATTTGATCTATTACAAAATTGATATGCTCTTGAAACACTTTTGATAATGATTGATTATTTTCATAGTTTTTATCATATATTAACAACTCTGTGTTATACGCGGCGTTCCATGCAAATATACAGTGCTCACATATTTTAAAATCTAATTTACCTCTAGGGAAAGCTAGAGCCTCATCCTTTGTTTTACAGATAACATTATTTGCAACAGGAATATTATTTAATATAAAAAATGGGCGTATATGTGTACTACCACAAATCGGGCATCTCTCTCTCTCTCTCTCTCTCTCTCTCTCTCTCTCTCTCTCTCTTGCACATTAGTACACCTCCAGTTGTGGGATAGCCGTTACAAATCTCCCGCCCCACTCACGAACATAGCTTAATTGCTCAGCTATTTCTTCTTTGAGGTTCCATGGTAAAATAAAAATGTAATCTGGTTTTGTGTCCTTAATTTTTTGTTCTTCCACTACAGGAATACGGCTACCAGGCAAAAACATGCCTTGTTTGTGCGGTGAAGCATCCACAACAAATGATAATAAATCCGGACGAATTCCAAAATAGTTGATTAAAGTATTTCCCTTGGCTGCAGCACCATAGCCTACTACAATTTTTTTCAATTCTTTGGTTTGCATAAGAAATCGCATAAGTCCAAAACGAACATAGTCAATTTTGTCTTGAAAGTTTAAGTAAAACTTTAATTCTTTCATTCCCGCAGTATTTTCTTGCATAAGCACTTCATCCACTTTCCTAGTATTTTTATGTGAAGCATCAAATGGACATGCATAAATGCGCAGAGATCCGCCATGAGTAGATAATTTATCCACATCAAACAAGCGCATACCGTGTTTTTCGACGATTTGCTTTACGACATTAAGTGTATAGTAAAAATAATGCTCATGATAGATTGTATCAAATTGTACATCCTCTACTAAACGCAACAAATGGGGGAATTCCATAGTCATCACACCATTAGGCTTCAGGAGCATACGCATAGCAGCTACGAAATCATTAATATCCGGCACATGGGCAAAGACGTTGATGCCGCACAAAATATCCGCCTGTTTTCCGCGATCAAGTAACTTAGCTGCCAGTTTTGTGGTAAAAAAGTCTGTGATGGTAGGAATGCCCTTGGTTTGCGCAACAGAAGCAGCTCCGGCGCTAGGATCTATCCCTAAACAAGGGATGCCCATCTCCACGGCATGCTGTAATAAATAGCCGTCATTGGAGCCTACCTCCACTATTAACGAGTCTTTTCCCAGCTGAAAACGCCTAGTTATGCTTTGAACGTATTGTCCAGCATGTGCCACCCATGATGGAGAGTAGGAAGAATAATAGGCATAGTCATGCGTAAAAATATCTTGGGGTCGCTTAAAGTGCGGCCCCTGCACCAGCAGGCACTCGGAACATACCCAAGCCTGAAGAGGATAGAAAATTTCAGGTTCATCCAGCTGAGCAGGGCTGAGAAAAGCATTAGAGGGGGGACAGGTACCCAGGTCGGCAAAAATATGTGTTAGCTCCGCACCACAGAACAGACAGGTATGTTTAGCCATGTTTCTCCCCCCCCGACCATGAGAATTGTAAGCGAAAAGCCCCAGGAACAATCCCACCATAGCCATAACGGTCGGCAGTATTAAAGATTTCTTCTTTGATCGTGATTACTAGAGCGCTTGGCTCCCAAAAAAGGATATCAAGCCCTTGCCCACAATATTCTGTTAAAGCCAATCCTACGCAAATCTGCCCAACGTTAAAAGTATGTCCAGGAACACGGCATTCTACAATATAATAACCTTTCTTTCCATGCTGAACATTAGGCATATTGTCAACGCAGAGGTATTGTCCCTGCGTGTTAGTAAAATGAAAATTCGGTACTGCAGGGCCTCGAAGATCTTCAAGGATTTCATATTCCATATAAATGGACAAAGGTTCAGTGAGATCAAACTCCCACTTTGAGAAACCCACAGCATCTGCGAGACGTGCCTTCAACAGACGAACTTTGCTACCTGCTTTTACGCTATTCTTGGAAAAATCCAGCTCACACGACATGGCATTGATGCCTCTATAACGGCCCATAACTTCTGCTGTTACACCAGCCAACACAAGTCGTCCACATTCCATAAGCAAACAGCGCTTACATAGCGACTCAATCATCGGCATTTGATGGCTTACAAACAAAAGAGTTCTGCCATCTTCGCCTATCTCTTCCATTTTGCCTAAACATTTCTTCTGAAAATCCATGTCCCCCACCGCCAACACCTCATCCACGATGAGGATTTCCGGTTCAAGGTGGGCGGCCACAGCAAAGGCAAGGCGCACATACATGCCGGAAGAATAGCGCTTAACCGGCGTATCCAGAAACTTTTCCACTCCGGCAAAGTCCACAATCTCGTCAAATTTACGGCGCACCTCGGCGCGGGACATACCGAGAATGGCCCCATTAAGATAAATATTTTCTCGGCCGGTCAACTCTGGATGAAAGCCTGTACCCACTTCCAGCAGGCTGGCCACGCGGCCGCGCAGGGTGATGCGCCCGGTGGTGGGTTCGGTAATGCGCGAGAGCAGCTTGAGCAAGGTGGATTTGCCCGCGCCGTTGCGGCCGATGATGCCCACGCGGTCGCCGGGCATGATGTCGAAGCTCACATCCTTCAGCGCCCAGAATTCCTCCCGGCTCTGTCCGCCACGCCGCAGCAGACGCGAGGGCAATTTGAATATTTCCTCCCGCAAGGATTTATAGTGCGTCTGCCCTTCATGGCGGATAGTGTAACTCTTGCCGAGCTCTTCAACGGAGATGATCGGTTTCATATGCAGCCCCTAAATCACATCCGCAAAGGTACGCTCTGTTCTGCGAAAAACTTTTATGCCCAACAGCATAAACACACAGGCGCAAAGCAGGCTGATACAAAACGCGCGTTCTGGAAATTCAATGGTCCCGAGCACAGCCCAGCGAAAACTGTCGATAACTCCGACCATAGGATTGCATTCGTACAACAATTTCCATTTTTCCGGCACAATGGAGGACGAAAATCCCACTGGCGAAATGTACAGGCCAAACTGAGTGATGAAAGGCACGATGATACGAAAATCCCGGTAAGTCACATTCAGGGAGCAGAGGACAAGCCCTGGCCCCAGTGCCACCACTGCCGCCAGCAACGTCAACGGAACCACAGCTAGTACCTGCACCGGCGGCAGATACTGATACCAAATCATCATGCCGCCCAGCAGCACAAATGAAATAGCGAAGTCCACTACAGCCACGCCGATGGTGGCCGCAGGCACAATGATCCTGGGAAAATATACCTTGGACACCAGATTGCTATTGACTACTAAACTGTTAGCGACCGCCGCGATAGCTGTCGCAAACAATTGCCACGGCAGCATGGCAACAAAAACCATCAATGGATACGGCGCCACGCCTTCTGAAGGCAACTTGGCCACCTTGCCGAACACAAAAGTAAAAGCCGCCATGGTCAGCAGGGGCCGCAGCACGGCCCAGAGAATGCCCACCACAGTCTGTTTGTACTGTACGGCCACATCGCGCCAAGTCAGAATGAGAAAAAGCTCCCGGTAACGCCACAGATCTTTCCAGTACTGACGTTCCGTACGCCCGGCTTCAATAACAAGCTCGTAAGACATGTGTGGTCAACAGCCCCGGTTGTGATTGTGTGAAAAATCTTTGTAGGCATCCCGCAGCCCGTCTTCCAGACTGAATTTCGGCCGCCAGCCCATAGTAAACAGCCTGCCGGAATCCATCAGCTTACGCGGCGTTCCGTCCGGTTTGGAGGGATCCGTGTCAATAGCGCCTTCAAAGCCCACTATCCCGGCGATCAACCGGGCCACATCCATGATGGTGCATTCCTTCTGGCAGCCCACATTGACATGCCCGAAATCCGAATAGTTCTCCAGCAGAAACACGCAGGCCTCGGCCATATCGTCCACATGCAAAAATTCGCGCAGGGCCGTGCCCGTCCCCCAGATGGTCACCCTTTCCGCCCCGGCCAGTTTGGCTTCGTGGAAGCGCCGGATCAGCGCCGGGATGACGTGGCTGTTTTCGGGATGGTAATTGTCGCCCGGCCCATACAGATTGGTGGGCATGGCGCTGATGGCGTCAAAGCCATACTGTTTTCTGTAGGCTTGGCACATCTTGATCCCTGCAATCTTCGCCAAGGCGTAAGCGTCGTTGGTGGATTCCAGAGGTCCGGTGAGCAGATATTCTTCCTTGATGGGCTGCGGACAGAGCTTGGGATAGATGCAGGATGAGCCCAGAAAGAGCAGTTTCTTCGCTCCGTTGCGGTATGCGCTGTCAATGACGTTATTCTGGATCTGCAAATTCTGGTAGATAAATTCCGCCGGATACGTGGCGTTGGCGTAAATGCCGCCCACCTTGGCCGCCGCCAGGATGACATAGTCCGGGCGGTATTCCGCGAAAAACGCGCGCACGGCAGTCTGATCGCAGAGATCAAGCTCCGCATGCGTACGGATAAGCAGATTCTCGTAACCGGCCCGTCGCAAGGCGCGGCAGATGCCGCCGCCCACTAGGCCCCGGTGCCCGGCCACATAAATAAGCGCGTTTTTGTCCATGCCCTACTCGTTGTGGCTGAAGGTCTTGAAGCCCGCCACCTTGCATATGGCGTCGCGCATGCTTAAGCCCAGATCCTCACGGGTCATTTCGGCCACCATATCCTCAAAGGTCGTCTTGGGCGTCCAGCCCAGCTTTTCCTTGGCCTTGACCGGATTGCCCAGCAGAGTTTCCACTTCCGTGGGACGAAAATAGCGCGGATCCACACGTACAATAACGTCGCCGGGCTTAACATGGCATTCCATGCTCTGGCGTCCTCCGGCAGCCCAAGCAAGACGGGATACGTCCACGGCGGCCACAGTACCGGTTTCGTCAACACCGCTGCCCTGCCAGATCAGGCTTACGCCCACTTCAGCCGCCGCCGCATTGACGAAATCCCGCACCGAGAACTGCCGCCCCGTTGCGATGACGAAATCGTCCGGCTGTTCCTGCTGCAACATGAGCCATTGCATTTCCACATAGTCGCGGGCATGGCCCCAGTCGCGCTTGGCATCCAGGTTGCCGAGATACAGGCAGTCCTGAAGCCCCAGTACCATACGCGACAAGGCGCGGGTGATCTTGCGGGTCACAAAGGTTTCGCCGCGGATGGGCGACTCATGGTTAAACAGAATGCCGTTGCAGGCATACATGCCGTACGCCTCACGGTAGTTCACCGTAATCCAGTAGGCATAGAGCTTGGCGCAGGCGTAAGGCGAGCGGGGATAGAAAGGTGTCTTCTCAGTCTGCGGCACTTCCTGCACCAGACCGAACAGTTCGGAAGTGGAGGCCTGATAAAAGCGGGTTTGCTCGGCAAGACCGGTAATGCGTATGGCTTCCAGCAAGCGCAACGTGCCCAGAGCATCCACATCCGCCGTATATTCAGGCGATTCAAAGGACACCTGCACATGGCTCTGGGCCGCCAGGTTGTAAACCTCATCGGGTCTTACTTCCTGCATGATGCGCACGAGATTGCTGGAATCACTGAGATCGCCATAGTGCAAAATAAAACGCCGCTCACAGGCGTGGGGATCCTGATAGAGATGATCGATGCGGTCAGTGTTGAACAGAGAAGCTCGTCGTTTGAGGCCGTGCACCTCATAACCTTTCTGGAGGAGGAATTCCGCGAGATACGCGCCGTCCTGTCCGGTAATACCGGTGATCAGAGCTTTTTTCATAACATTCATTTTTATTATAATGGGTTATGCGCCGCAATCCGCAAGTACGGAGGCGCAGATAAGGCGAGCAAGTCTTGGTAGACTCTGTTTTTATCTATAAATAGAAGTGATGTCCATTGAATGCATTTCGCGGAAAATCTATAACTCGACGAAAGGGCTTATGGTTTTAAAACCATAAGCCCTTAAATTTGTGGTGGAGAAGAAGGGATTTGAACCCTCGACCCCCGCCTTGCGAAGGCGATGCTCTCCCAGCTGAGCTACTTCCCCACAAGTGGAAACATCGTGGAAAAAAATTTCTAGGCAAAAAAGGTCGGCCTGTCAAGCCCTTCTCCAGTCCAATGCCGATCGCGCTTGCAGCACAATTTTCTCTCAAATTCCCAACGTATCACGGAGTTGCGCCACGCGATGACGGTAGGCATGCCCGGCGCATAAGTATTCCCGCCAGGCGCGGCGCAGTTCACGGGTCCGGGCCGGGTCAGCGCGCAGGGCAGCCAGCCGGGGCAGCAGGTCTGCCGGGCTACTTAATGTTACAGGCCGGGTCAACGCCTCGGGAAAAAGTCTCAGACCGGGCGTGGCGTCGCTCAAAAGCAGTCCACCGGCAGCCCAGACGTCGAAATGGCGCTGGCTCAGACTCTGCGGCAGCAACAGGCTGGTCACGTTGAGCACGGCCTCGGCTCGACGGTAGAGATCCGGCAGGACCGTATAATAATCCACCGGCGGCAGCACCTCGAGGCCCGGCAGCAAATCTTGCCAGCCCGCATCGCCCACCACCCGCATTCCGGCTTCCAGCCCGGCCCGGACCCAGCGGGCGCGATTGGCCTGGGAGCAGATCTCCGCGCCCAGACCAACGCAACGCACATCCTGTCCTGGCCAGAGGGCAACCCCAGATTTCCGGAGCCACCAATGAAAATGCGGCCCCTCCGCAGGACCGCCGGAATGCGTCAAGAGGGTGCGCGCCTCCTGCTCCAGGCCCTGTGGCACACGGGCCGCCGCAAAAAAACGTTCCCGCTCCGGAAAAGCCGAACGCCCCACGAAGAGCGGCGGTTTTTGGACAAGGTCCGCAGCCTCGTTTTCGTCCGGCAAATCCCGCCACATTTGTGGGGCCACGGCCAGAGGCAAATAAAAAACCCGCCGGGCTCCGGCGGCCCGCAGGCCGGGAATAAAACTCTCGTCGGTCACGAACAGCGCGGCCTCTTGCCACCAGGGCAGACGCAGACCGGAGAGCAAATGCCAGGGGTTGTCCACAAACCAGACAGCCACCGGCACGCCCAGAGCTTGGCAAAGATAAAAAATCCGCCCTTCCGGATCCAGGCCGCGCAGGTTGACGGAGAGCAGCAGCACGGGATTGCTCCCGGCCAGCAGATTTTCCCAGGCCGCCAACAGGTTTTCCGTGTCGCGGCACATGGGCACACTTTCCAGCACCGGCTCGAAACCGGCTTCGCCCAAAGCCTGACGCAATTCCTGATGCAGAAGCTGCCGCTCTGTGCCGGGCAGCAGAACCGGGCGGCGACCGCCCTCCTCCGCCGCATGTTTCGTAGCGTCTTCAATGACTGTCCGCCGCGTCCGCACTTCCAGTCGGGCCGCACCCAGGCGTCCCAGGAGCGGACCCCAGAAATCCGGGGCCAGGCGCAGACCCGGCCGATAAAAAAAGACAGAGCAGCGCGCGGCCAGAGCCACGATATCTTCCGGCGTGACCTGTTGCCAATGCCCGGGCAGGGACCGCCGCCCCCCTCCCGGACGCGCGACCTCCAGACGCCGTAAGGTTTCCGGCTCGTCCAGCCAGAACACACGCGCGCAGCCCGCCCCTCCTTGCGCAAAAGGCAGATCCTCAGGCCGCCCCGGCCCCAGCCCTAACAACAGCACATCCTTGCCGACGCCCAGGCGCTCCCAGGATTCGGGATTGTCGGGCAGGCTCAGGCTGCGCCCCGCGAAATCAGGCAAACTGACGCGCCGTGGCGCGCGCATGGATTCAGACATGCTCCCTCGCAAGAAAACGGATTTCCCACCATAGCCGCCATGCGCCGCCCGCCGCAAGGCCGTGCGACATAAAAGCCCCGCCGGATTTCCGGCGGGGCCTGTCGACAGAAGGAAAGTGAAAGGTATGAGCCTGATTACGTACTACTTAATGACGCCGCAGGCGATGCGCGCGCCGCCGCCGCCCAAGGGCGGATTGTCGGTATAATTGTCGCCGCCCTCATGGATCATCACGGAATGGCCCTTGAGGTCCTTGGCCTGGAGGTTGGGAGCGTGCAGCTTGGCCTTGGCCACGCCTTCGGCATCGGCCATGATATGCGGCAGGTCGCCCTTATGGCCGGCCTTGCCGGGCCCGGCGTGCTTATTGGTCTTCATGGGGTCGTAATGCCCGCCGGCGGCCAAGCCCGCCACCATTTTGCCGTCCTTTTCAGCCGGAGCGCAGGAAGCGTTTTCATGCACATGCATGCCGTGCTCGCCCTCGGGCAGGCCCGTCAGGTCCACAATAATATCTACCCCGCCGCCGTCGGCGTCCGAGAAGGTGATGAAGCCGATTTCCTCGCCCACGCCGTCGGGGCTGATTTTGTTCACCGGGGTTTTGACGCTTTCCGCCTGCGCGGCGGAGCCCATCAACAACAGCCCGCCGCAGAGCAGCAGGGCGAAACTCATGTTTTTCAAAATCATTGTCATTCTCCTTAAGATAGGCAAATGCGCACTCCGGGCTTCAACCGGAGCGGCATGGATTTTTTAACCTGTCCTGACGCTAGCCTGCTTTCCGGCTTTCCGTCAATACAAGAAATAATTATTCTCAAATCAGGTAAAAAACCAGGCAGATAAGCCTGTTCCGGAACGGTGCAAGGCCGCCTAGCCCCATCCGGCATCAAGACTTGGCGAACGAATTGAAAAAGGCTATGCTTATGTGTTGGGGTTTTTATGAAGGAATATCGCGACCATTATTTCCTCAAAGCCAAGCGTGAAAATTATCCGGCTCGCTCAGTCTACAAGCTGAAAGAGCTGGATGCCAAATTCCGTCTGCTCAAGCCGGGCATGAAAGTGCTGGATCTGGGGGCCGCCCCCGGTTCCTGGTCTTTGGGCGTCGCGGAAAAAGTGGGCTCCAAGGGGCTTGTCCTGGCCTGCGACATCCAGAGCACGGAAACGGCGTTCCCGCCCCAGGTGCTCTTCATGCAGGAGGACGTCTTCCAGCGCTCCGCCGCCTTTGAGGCCAAGCTGGCCGAACTGGGCCCCTTTGACTTGGTCATCAGCGATATGGCTCCGCGTACCACGGGTACGCGCTTCACGGATCAGGCCCGTTCCCTGGAGCTGACCCTGGAGGCTCTGGCCGTAGCCTGCCTGCATCTGAAGCAAGGCGGCAATTTTGTGGTCAAGATCTTCATGGGACCGGATATTCAGGATCTGCTCACCCCCATGCGCAAGGCGTTCAGCTCGGTCAAATCCTTTAAGCCCAAAAGCTCACGCGCCGAAAGCAAGGAAACCTTTTTTACGGGCCTGGGTTTTCGCGGCGACACGGCCGCTATCGCGTCCGGCGATGCCGGGCCGGAAACATAACCGGATTTCGTCTGAATCATATGGCGGTTCAGACTGTATCCAGCAAAAAGACACATTTTTTTGCTGAATCCATGCCGCTTCGCGGCGCGCGGTCCCCACGGGCCGCGCAAACATTGCAAGGTGAAACGCTCTAATACTTTTACGGTTTTCGGGAGGTTTTATGTCAGGTCACAGCAAATGGGCCAATATCCAGCACCGCAAGGGACGCCAGGACGCCAAGCGCGGCAAGATTTTCACCAAAGCCGCCAAGGAAATCATCATTGCCGCTAAAAACGGCGGCGATCCTTCGGGCAATTCCCGTCTGCGGGCGGCCATCGCTGCGGCCAAAGCCGTGAACCTGCCCAAGGACAAGATTGAAGCCGCCATCCGCAAGGGAACCGGCGAAGACGCGGGCGGCGATTTTGTGGAAGGCTTCTACGAAGGCTACGGTCCCGGCGGCATCGCCATCATGGTGGAGGTCGCCACGGACAATAAAAACCGCACCGTGGCCGAAGTGCGCCACCTTTTCACCAAGCATGGCGGCTCCATGGGCGAGAACGGCAGTGTAGGCTGGATGTTCGAGCGCAAGGGCGTCATCAGCGTGGACAAGGCCGCCTACGCCGAGGATAAAATTATGGAAGCCGCCCTGGAAGCCGGGGCCGACGACGTGCTGGACGACGAGGATGTCTGGACCCTTCAGACGGCCATGGCCGACTTCGCGGCCGTGCGCGACGCCCTGGAAGCCGCGGGCATTGAGATGCAGTCCGCCGAGCTGGCCATGGTGCCGCAGAACCTGGTGGCCGTGAGCGCGGATATGGGCCAGAAGGTGCTGCGCCTGATGGAAGCCCTGGACGACAATGACGATGTGCAGAATGTCTATGCCAATGTGGATTTTCCGGACGATATGCCTACCGACTGACGCAAGCCGGTCCTTTTGCCTTCTTGCTGTGTCGCGCATCGTTTTTTATTCCGGTCATGGACCAGAAGAGTCCACTTCCTGCATAAAAAACTCGCGCTCCTTGCGGAAAGGCAAAATTCCTCGTCGCGCGCCCTTTTTCATTGCCGCCGTCATGCCCCCGCTACCGGCTTGACGGCGGCATAACTATATTGTTGGGGCACCTTCTATGCAGCCCGTCACCGTCATCGGCATTGATCCCGGTTCCCAGCGCACGGGCTGGGGCGTGGTGCGCGAAGTCTCCGGCGTTCTCCGGCTGGTGGACTGCGGCGTGGTGCGCACGGCCTCAGCCGGAAAGGAATTTTCCGCGCGGTTGGCGCGCATTTACCATGAGCTGGCCAAGGTGCTCGGGCGCTGCAAGCCCGACGAAGCGGCCATTGAACAGGTCTTTACCGCCAAAAACGCGGCCAGCGCCCTCAAGCTGGGCCAGGCCAGAGGCGTGGCCGTGGCGGCCTGCGCGGCGTATGGCCTGGGAATCAGCGACTACGAGCCGACCCTGGTCAAAAAGTCCCTGGTGGGCACAGGCCGGGCGGAAAAGGAGCAGGTGGCCTTTATGGTCAAGCGCCTGCTCAACGTCCGCGAGGCCGACTGGGCGCTGGACACCTCCGACGCCCTGGCCGTGGCTGTCTGCCATCTGACCATGCGGCGCTTTGCCGCGCTCACGGTGCGCTGACCACAAAACGAAGAACAGGATGCGCCTCCGGAGCCGGAAACGCATCCCGTCCATCAGAAATTAAACACCGGCGCATGGGGACGGTTCGCGTCCGCTGTGCGCCGTTTTCATTACGGGCGCGGCGCGCGCGGCCCGGCGGGCTGCATGGAATAGCGGTACAATTCGTGAATTTCCTTGTCGTAGCCGGGATAGAAGCCCTTGCCCATGCCGAGCACGATACGCGCGCCCCGGTTCATGTGCACCAGCAGGTCGCCGCTGGAGGGGTCCACGCAGAGGCCTTCGATTTCGCCCTGCTTGATGGCTTCGTCAAAGGTCTTTTCCAGCACCACGGGCGCGTTGGTGGCCGAGGTCACGTCCACGCGATAAAGATGGTCGGGCTCGTTGTCGTCTGCGGTGCCGTCGTCGGCCGTCACAAAAAGCGAACCGTCATAGTAGAACACGCCCTGCACCCATTGCGGCACGGGCTGCAGATGCACCTTGCGCAGATACTTGCCGTCCAGGTCGTATTCATAGAGATAGCGGCCGCTTTCCTCGCCCACCCAGGAGCACATCCACACCGTGCCCTTGACCGGGTCCACAGTGATGCCGGACACTTCCAGCTGGCCGGACTTGGGCTCGAACTTAAAAGTGCGTTTGAATTTCAGAGTGTCCGCATCGTGCACGGCGATCTGAATATCCTTGCCCACGCCGTCCATGAAATTCTCGGCGCTGATGTACAATTCGCCGTTGTAGACGTCGATGTCCCCGATGTGATTGGACGGGATGGCGTAGCCCTCAAAGGGATTGTCGTTCTGCTTCAGCAGTTTGCCGTTCATGTCGTATTTGAACAGTTTTTTGCTGTCGCTCACGTAGATGTACTTGCCGTCGCAGGCCACGCCCTGGCGGCCGGCCACGGGCATGACGCTTTTGAGCGTGTACTCGTACTTGGGGGCATGGGCCGGACGGGCCTGCGAGGCCTGCGGCGGAACCAAGGCCGCGCCCAGCAGCAGCGCGACCAGCGCAATGAGCTTTTTCATCCTTTCTCTCCTTGCGGATTGCGGCGCCGCGCGGGGCTTCCCCATGAAGCCGCGCAACGGGCCTTCAAATACCGTAATGCAAGCGAAATGGACTGACAAGAAGCCCTGCGCTGCCGAAGCGAAATGTCATAAAAATTTCACACACGTAAAAAACGAACCCCGCCGTTGGGCGGGGTTCGTCGTCGGTCCGGAGTCCGGACCCGGCAATTTCTTTCAACGCACTATTCAATGACCACGGCCTTTTTGATGATCACCGGCGTCGTGGGCACGTTTTCGTAAAAGCCCTTTTTGCCCGTGGCCACGGCTTCAATCTTGTCCACCACCTCATGGCCCTTGATGACCTTCCCGAACACGGCATAGCCCCAGCCCTGGGGGGTCTGGCTCTTGAAATCCAGAAAGCCGTTGTCTTTGGTATTGATGAAGAACTGCGCGCCGGCCGAGTGCGGGTCGGCGGTGCGGGCCATGGCGATGGTATACTTCTGATTGCGCAGGCCGTTGTTGGCCTCGTTGTGAATGGGCGCGCGGGCGCTCTTTTCCTTCATGTCCGGAGTCAGGCCGCCGCCCTGGACCATGAAGTTTTTGATAACGCGGTGAAAAATGGTGCCGTCATAATGCCCGGATTTCACGTACTGGATGAAGTTGGCCGTGGTAATGGGGGCCTTGCGGGCATCCAGGCGCACCACGATGTCCCCGAGGCTGGTTTCCAGCTTGACGGCGGGATCGGATGCCGGCGCGGCGGCGCGGGCCTGCCCGGCGAAAACCGGCAGCAGCGCCAGGCTCAGGACAAGGCAGAAGGCCGAAAGAAAAAATTTCATAACTGACTCCTTGGAATACGGCATTTTCGCCGGTGCGGGCACCGCGCCGACTGTGCATGCTAGCACGCGGCCCGGCCCACCCGCAAGACGAAGCATGGCCCGCCCACCAGTACTTTAACACATAAAATGCCCGCTTACGGCGAGTAAAGCCCGTCTGCCCGCATTTCGCGGCAAGGACTTGCAGACAAATCCTTGCCGGGCGGTGGGCCGGTTCGGCATCCGACAAGAAAAACAAAATTTCGATGACGAGCGTCTGCCCGATAAGAGCCTATACGGCATAGCCGGAACCTAGAAACAACGCCTGGCGCGGGAACCCCAAAACCGCTCCGCCGCCGCAAGGCCACGGCACTTGCTAAATCGGGGGGGAGTCATATAGTATGCGAAAAGGAGTGTGGATAACCACCCCGCGGCACGCTGTGCCGGACCGGACAACAACAGTTTTTTTGGAGGACTTATGTCACCGACTACCCGCAGTGTCGCGCAAAGCGGCGTGACCAGCGCCGTTTCCGTTTACATGCGCCAGGTCTACCAGTGGATGACGGCGGGCCTTGCCCTGACCACGGTGGTGGCCTACGGCGTGGCCAACTCGCCGGCCATCCGGGATGCCATTCTGGGCAACAGCCTGGTTATGATTCTTCTGATCGTGGCCCAATTCGGCATGGTCATCGCCCTTTCGGCCGCCATCCACAAAATGTCGGCGGGCACGGCCACCGGCCTCTTCCTGCTCTACTCGGCCCTGACCGGCGCCATGCTTTCGTCCATCTTCGTGATCTACCCCATCGCGTCCATCGCCAACGCCTTTCTGGTGACCACGGGCACTTTCCTGGCCATGTCGGTCTACGGCACGGTAACCAAGCGCGACCTCACGACCATGGGCAACTTCCTGTTCATGGGGCTCATCGGCATCATCATCGCCATGGTGGTGAACATCTTCCTCAAGAGCACCATGATGGACTTTATTATCAGCTGCCTGGGCGTGCTGATCTTCACCGGCCTGACCGCCTATGACACCCAGAAGCTGCGCCGCTTCGGCGAAGCCGCGCCTCTGGACGACGGCACGGCGGTGCGGCGCGGGGCCATCATGGGCGCGCTGACCCTTTACCTGGACTTTATCAACCTCTTCCTGATGATGCTGCGGCTTTTCGGCGGCAACCGCAACTGAGCCGCCTAAAGCATTCCAACGTTGAAAATGTTGAAATGCTCCGGCGGCCGCGTGAGCGGACGCCCGCGCCTGAAGCCAAGGTGGGAGCGCGTTCCCGCCGCGCGTCAGCCGTTGTCGCTGGGCTGCTTGCTTGAGCCGTTCACGGCGAAGCCGTGTTACGGATCAAGACAGCAGCGCTACGGATGACGACAGCAATGATAGGCTGAAGGCAGCGTCAGCTTTGAAATTGGCACAATTTCAAAGCGAATCTGCATCTAGAACGCGGGCCCGACGGATCTTGATTGCAATTCCGCCGGACCGCGGGGACTGTCTCCAAATGGATTTCCCGGTTTTCTTGCCGGAAATATCACACTTTGGAGATAAGCCCTGAACCTTTTTTCAGCCGCGCGGGGGCAAAAGGCGGAGCCTTTTGCCCCTTTTTTTGAGCATGGCGCGGCCCATGGAAATAACGTGAAAAAGCAACATAAAAATATACGCCCTACCGATCCCGCCGCCCTTCCCGGCAATGACGAACTGCTGGAACTTTTTGCCCGCGAATCCCGCCCCATGCGTCTGGACGGCCTGCTGCGCGCCACGGGTCTGCCGCGCCGGGCGAAAAAAGAGCTTGAGGAAAGCCTGGCGGATCTGGCCCGGCAGGGGCGTCTGGTGCGCCTGCGCGGCGGCCTCTGGACCCGGCCCGAAAGCCTCAAAAGCCTGGTGGGCCGCTATCAGGCCCTGCGCAACGGCGGCGGCTTTGTCACCCCGCTGGCGGCCGAAAACGGCTCGCCCGCCGTGCGCGTGGCGGGCGGCAGGGACATTTTCATCCATCCCCTGCAAAGCAATGAGGCCTGGCATCAGGATCTGGTGCGGGTGGTGCTGGCTCCGGCTTCCTCGCGCTCCGGGCAGGGGCGCGGCGGACCGAACCCGGAAGGCCGTATTGTGGAAATTCTGGAGCGCCCGCAAAAGGAAATCCCCGTGCATCTGCACAGCCGCACGGGGCGGACCCTGTTCTGCCGCCCGGCGGACAGCCGCCTGGCCGTGGACTTCAGCGTGCCCCTGCCCGAGGGAACCGCCGTGCCGGAACAGGGCGCGCTTCTGCTGGTGGCCCCGGAAGAGCGTCTGGCTTCGGATCTCTGGCGCGCGCGCCTGATCGGCACCTACGGCCGCGAAGACGACGTGGACGTGCAGGAGGAGCTGGTCAAGCTCAACCATGAGGTGCCGCGCGATTTTCCGCTCTCGGTCCTGGCCGAGGCGGCGGCCTTACCCGCGGCTCCCGGCGAGGCGGATATGGCCGGGCGTGAGGATTTGCGCCATCTGCCCCTGGTGACCATTGACGGCGCGGACGCCCGCGACTTTGACGATGCCGTGCAGGTGGAGCGCAAGGGCAAGGGCTGGCTGCTGCGGGTGGCTATCGCCGACGTGAGCCATTACGTGCGGCCCGCTCCCGGCAAGGGGCACGCCAGCCTGGACGCCGAGGCCCTGGCGCGCGGCAACTCCTGGTATTTCCCCCGTTCCGTGGAACCCATGCTGCCCCCGGCCCTGTCCAACGGCCTGTGCAGCCTTAAACCCCAGGAAGACCGTCTGGCCGTGCTGGCGGAAATTCCCTTTTCACCCACAGGCCAGCCTGGCAAGGCGCGCTTCGCCCCGGCCGTGATGCGTTCCGCCGCGCGCCTGACCTACGACCAGGTCAAGGCCTGCCTGCTGGATCATGACGCCGAAGCTCTGGCCCGGCTGCGCGAGAACCCGCGCGGCGGGGACGTGCTGGCCATGCTGGAGGAGGCCTTCCGGCTCTATACAGTGCTGCGCGAGGCCCGGCGGGAGCGCGGCAGTCTGGATTTCGACCTGCCCGAACCGGAATACACGTTTGACGCGGAGGGCCGGGTGCTCAAGATCGGCTTCCGTCGGCGCCACGACGCCCACCGGCTCATCGAGGAATTCATGATCGCGGCCAACGAGGCCGTGGCCCGGCATCTGCGCGACGCCGGGCTGCCCTTTCTTTACCGCGTGCATCCCCAGCCGGAACCGGAGCGCCTGGAAAGCCTCTTTGAAACCCTTGCCGCCACGGCTTTGGAAACGATGCCCACGGACAAGCAATCAGGAAAGCAGACGGACGGGCGGCCCGATGCGGCGGCCATTCAGGGCATCCTCGCCGCGGCCCAGGGCACGGACCAGGAATTTCTGGTAAACCGCCTCTGCCTGCGGGCCATGCCCCAGGCCCGCTACCAGCCGGAAAACGAGGGGCATTTCGGCCTGGCCTCCCAGGCCTACTGCCACTTCACCTCGCCCATCCGCCGCTATGCGGACCTGCTGGTTCACCGGGCCTTGAAAACCTCGCTGGGACAGGCCGTCGGCCCCCTGCCCGCCGGGCAGAAGCTGCTGCGCGTCGGCGACCAGCTCAACCGGCGGGAGCGCGCCGCCGTGGACTGCGAACGCGAAATGGCCCGCCGTCTGGGTTGCCTGGCCCTGCGGGACCGTGAAGGGGAACGCTTTGCCGGTGTGATTTCCGGAGTGACGGATTTCGGCCTGTTCGTGGAGCTCGCGGACATGCCTGTGGAAGGCATGATCCGCGTGGAAGACCTGGGCGACGACTGGTACGAGCTGGACTCCCGCAGCCAGTGCCTACTGGGCCAGCGATCCGGCCTGTGCTGGCGTCTGGGCCAGCGTCTGGACGTGCGTCTGGCCGAGGTGCACATGGGCCGCCTGGAAATCCGGCTCATGCCCCTGGAACTGCCCCGCGCAAACCGGGGCGCGCGCGCACAGCGCAATGCGGGCGGACGGACGCGAAGCGCGGCCCGCCCGGAGCGACGTGCTGAACAGACGCGCAAGAAACAGACCCGGAACAAACCCGCCGACGCGGCGCCGGACCGCAAGAGCCGGACGCGCGCCCGCACCGGACAGGAAACACGGACCGGACGAAACGGGCAAAAGCAAAACGGCGCGCGCCCCAAACGGGGACGCTGATGGGCCTGCTCTCCTCCCGCCAGCACATGGGCGCGGCGGCCCTGATTCTGGCCGCCAGCACCATTCTTTCCCGGCTCATGGGCCTGATCCGGGACAAGGTCATTTCCTGGCAGTTCGGCGCGGGCGGTGAAGCGGACATGTATTTCGCGGCCTTTGTGGTGCCGGACATCATCAACTACCTGCTGGCCGGCGGCTTCATGTCCATCACCATCATTCCCCTGCTTTCCCGTCGCTTTCAGGAGGACGAGGCCGACGCCTGGCGCTTTTTTTCCTGCGTGTTCTGCTGGACCCTCACCGCCTCGCTGCTGCTCACGGGAGCGGGCATCCTGGCCGCCGAACCCCTAGCCCGTCTGGTGGCCCCCGGCTTCTCGCCGGAACAGTGGCAGAGGCTGGCCTTTTTCATGCGCATCATTCTGCCCGCCCAGGTCTTTTTTCTCTGTGGGGCCTGTCTCACGGCCCTGCTCTTCCTGCGGCGGCAGTTCAGCGTTCCGGCCCTGGCCCCGTTGGTCTACAACGGCTGCATCATCGCGGGCGGCCTGCTGCTGCCCCTGCTGGGAACGCGCCTCGGCATCAGCCAGGGCAACGGTTACGGCATGACCGGCTATTGCCTGGGCGTCACCGTGGGCGCGGCCCTGGGCACCTTTGCCCTGCCGTTGCGGGTGGCGGCCGCGGGCGGACTGCATCTGCGCCCGGTCTGGCGGCACAGGCTCATGGGCCGATTTTTGATCACGGCCCTGCCCCTGATGCTGGGCCAGACCATCATCATGCTGGATGAGCAGTTTTTGCGCGTCTTCGGCAGTCTGGCCGGGGACGGCGTGGTCAGCCTGCTGAACTACGCGCGGCGCATTGCCCAGGTGCCGGTGGGCCTCATGGGACAGGCCGCCGCCGTGGCCTCCTATCCCTTTCTGGTCTCCCTGCTGACCAAGGGCGACACGGAACGCTTCGACCAGACCCTGCGCACGGCCCTGCGCGCGGGCCTGGGCCTGATCATCCCCTGCGCGCTCTGGATGATGGCCGCCGCCTGGCCCATTCTGGGCGTGATCTTCCAGGGCGGGCGCTTCGGCGCGGCAGAGACCATGGCCGCCGTGCCCCTGACCCGGATCATGCTGGCCTCGACCCCGCTCTGGATCGTCTACATGGTGCTGGTACGGGCCTACTACGCCCACGGCGACACCCTGACCCCGGCGGTCACAGGCACCATCATGACCCTGGCCTGCCTGCCGCTCTACTATTACTGGGCCGTGCCCCTGGGGGCCTGGGCCATCGCCGCCCTGTCCGGCGCGAGCGTGAGCCTTTATGTGCTCTGGCTGGTGGGGCTGTGGATCCGCCGCCACGGCGACGGGGCCTTTGCCGGGCTCTGCGGACTGGGGCTGCGCGCCCTGGCCTGCTCTCTGCCCGGCGCGGGCGCGGCCTGGTGGCTGGCCGGATACAGTCTCGCGCATCTGCCGCTGCCGCCCATTGCGGCGGCCTGCGCGGCTCTGGCCGTCAGCGGCCTGGCTTTTGCCCTGCTCTTCCTGCCTCTGGCCTGGTGGCTCGCGCCGTCCATTCTGGAGTCCGTGCTGCGGCGGCTGCGGCGTTCCCCTTAGGGCGTTCAGCCGTGGCGGCCTGTTGACACTACTGGGATT
>ERZ857951.885-NODE-885-length-36025-cov-4.170559_pt1 | contig 36025 bp, 31 predicted proteins | sample MGYA00519759_ERZ857951 | MGnify/ENA primary metagenome ERZ857951 (study PRJEB31778, sample SAMEA3449377) | human gut metagenome | biome: human gut; feature: human-associated habitat; material: faeces | place: United Kingdom | collected 2010/2012 ...
CCAGGTTGTAGCCCAGCGCCGCCAGCCGCAGGGCGTAACAGCGTCCGATGCCCGATCCGGCTCCCGTTACCAGCGCCCATGCGCTTCCCGGCCGGACTTCGCCGCGCTTCATCCGCCGGGAATGCCGTGCCGTCTCCTGCCCGGTGCGGATGCCCGGTGCCGTTCCCGTCGTCTCTTGCACGGTGCCGGTGTCCGGCGCGCCTTCGCCGGGCGTATGTCCCGATTGCTTGTCTATCGGGTGTGTGTCGTTCTTATGTTCCATGTCTACGGCAGTTTTGCCAGTTCTTCGCGGATTTTGCGCGGCAGGTCGCCGCAGTGCTTGCAGCACTTCATATCCACCGAGTACATGCGCGCGATGCAGTAGTTGCGGTGGTCGCACTCGCTGCGGGTCGCGGCGTCGCCCTCCCGAAGCTTGTTGACGAACGCAGGGTCGTTGACCAGCGCCCGCGCCATCTGCACCAGTTCGAATCCCGCGTCCAGCGCCCTGTCAATGCCTTCGCGGCTCACCAGCCCGCCCACATAGACCAGCGGACACTTCAGCTCGGCGCGGAACTTCTTGGCGTCCTCCAGAAAATAGCACTCTTCGAACGGGAACTGCCGGATCATCCACGGCCCGCACCAGCGGATGAAGTAACGCAGCCACAGCGGCGAGTAGTAGCTCATCGTGTAGATCGGAATCAGCCCCCGCATCACGGCCATCGGGGCCTTCGACACGAATCCGCCCGACAGCACGATGCCGTCCACACCGAAACGCTCGATCTCGCGGGCGATTTCGAGACTTTCGGGGATTTCGATGCCGCCCTTGAATCCGTCGTACATGTTGTGCTTCACCAACACGGCCGTCCCGGTCTGCGCCGCGGCCTCCATGACCTCCTCCAAACACATCCGCATGAAACGCATGCGGTTTTCGAGCGATCCGCCGTACTCGTCGCGGCGGCGGTTGGTGTAGGGCGAAAGGAACTGCGAAATCAGGTATCCGTGTCCGGCGTGCACCTCCACCGAGTCGAATCCCGCGTCGTGGGCCGTATGGACGGCCCGCCCGAAGTCGCGGGCCACCTGCTCGATCTCGCCGGCCCGCATGCCGCGGACCGGCGTGTAGGCGTAGAGGTTGAAGCCCGTGGACGCGCCGATCGGAATCTGCCCCGCCGTGGTCAGGTGGGTCATGTTGCCGCAGTGGCCGATCTGAATTCCCGCCGCCGCGCCTTCGCGGTGCACGGCGTCGGTGATCTCGCGCAGCCCCGGCACGATTTCGGGCCGCAGCCACAGCTGCTTGTCGAACGAAAGCCCGCTGCGGCAGACCGCCGCATAGGCCAGCGTGGTCATGCCCACGCCGCCGCGGGCCACCGATACGTGGTAATCCTTCAACTGCTGCGTCGGGCCGAAATGGCGGCCCATCGACTCGAACGCCGCCGAACGGATCGTGCGGTTGCGCAGCGTTACGGGTCCTAACTTATAGGGGGTGAAAAGCGATGACATAATCGGGTCAGTAAATGAAAGGTATGATCTTTTTGCGTCCGAGCGACGTGAATTCGTCGCCGAACTCCTTGGCGTAGCATTTGTTGAGCGATGCGGCGCGGGGCGCGAGGTTGGCGAAGGTCCACCACGCGAACACCGCTCCGGCCCACGACCACGAAGCCACGGCGAAGCCCGTCCATTCGAGCAGTTCGCCGAAGTAGTTGGCCGACGAGACGTAGCGGAACATGCCGCCGCGCGGAATGTAGTGGCGCGTGTCGCCCGGCCGGCGCAGGTTGCGGATGATGTGGTCCGAATGGAGATTCACGGCCATTCCCGCGAGGAACATCGCCCCGCCGATATAAATATAAGGTTGCGCGAACCAGTCGGCGTAGTAGCCTTCGGGCGAGACGTAGAAGATCCACCCGCCCTGCATCAGGGCGTTGAGCGTGTTGAAGCACATGCCCATCACGACGATGCCGAGCGGCATTTTCGACGCGCCGCGCATGAGCAGCGGAAAGATGAACGCCCGTTGCAGGTAGTGGGCCTGAAAGAGCGCGAAGAGCGTCAGCGGCCCGGCTTCCCACGTTCTTTCGGAGAGCAGCCACAGCACGCACATCGCCACGAATACGGGCGACTCCATCAGCACCCAGCCGATCTTGTTGGGCACGGGCGGCCCGTATTTGGGGTTGAAGAGATAGCCGTATCCGGCTTCGAAAAAATGCAGGGCAGCGAAGACCACCAAGGCCAGCAGCGCCATGACGATCAGGAATATATCGAATGTTTGGGCCATATCGGAACGGTTTCGGTAAAACGGCATAAAGATAATAAAACTTTCCCGCTCCGACAAGTCCCCGAATGGGCCGTTTTTGTTCTTTTTGACAGTTAGGAAACGGGTTTCCTCCCGCTTTTTTTGCACTCTTTTCGCGGCCCATGACGGCTCTGCCTTCCCACCTGCCGGCTTTCTCGTTTTTCGGCGGTTCTCTTTTTTTTCTCCGGTGGCCTTTTTTGTCCCGTTGCTGTTTCCTCTTCTTCCCGCCAGCAAACTTTCTTTTTCTTCGGCGGTTCTCTTTTTCGTTCGGCAGTCTTTTTTGTCCCGCAACGGTTTTCCTCGGTGTTCTTCAGGGTAGGGGCATTCCGCCCGCCTCTTTTTCGCGGCTTGAAATATTGCAAGAGGTCTGATAAAAAAAAAGGCGGCCGCCGCTGTATGCGGAAGCCGCCTGTCAAGTTCCCGTGGCGCCCGGAAAGTGTGCGTGTCGCGGTCGTGCCCGCCGATCCCCCGAAATCGGACCGAAGCCGGAAGTGTGCTCTTTCGACCGCCGTGACGGGGCGCAGAACCGTGAAAACGAGCTGCCTGCGAGAAAGCGCCGCCTCAGGGCGCACGGGAGTTTGATGTGGTAGCCGAAACCCCGGTCTCGCCTGCCGCGGAACGGGCTGGATCGACCTTTTCCGCAATCTTTGCGACAGACTCCGGGGCGTGTCGGCGCACCGGGATAAAAACCCCTGCCGAAGCAGGGGTGCCGGAAGCGGCGGCCAGCCGGCGGCGTCCCGCCGTTGACTGAACCTCAATAAATGGGAGTCTTTCCGCCTTCCGGCTGTAATGCCGGTCCGGAAACCGGCCGGAAGTCCGGGGCGAACCCCGGACCGCCGGTCCGAATCCCCGATTCTAGTGCGTGAATACCTTGCCCTTCTGGTGCTCCATGTTGTCGTACTTGATGCGCGACGTAGTGGGGTATTCGAGCTGTTCGAACTCTGCGACGGCGTTGCGGATGTCGCCCATCAGCATGTCGGCCATGTCGCGCGACATGCCCTGACGTACCACGATGCGCATCACGACCACGTTCTCGATGTTCTTGGGCATGGTGTACGCGGGAACCATCCAGCCGCTCTGCTGCAGTTTGGCCTGCAGGTCGAAGAGCGTCCATTTGGCCTTCTTGTCGTATTCGGGATCCATCATCCAGATGAAGAGCGGATTGACGACCTCTTTCGAGTAGTTCTTGAAGCACTTCATCGTGCCGATCTGCTGGTGGCAGTACTTGGCGACGTCCATCGAGTTCTGCTGAATCTCCTTGTAGCCCTCGAATCCCAGCCGGATGAAGTTGTAGTACTGGCCCAGAATCTGCGCCGCGGGACGCGAGAAGTTCAGACCCACCTGCGTGATGTTGGCGCCGAGGTAATTGACCGAGAACGACATTTCGTCGGGCAGATACTTCTTGTCCTTCCAGACCACCCAGCCAAGGCCCGGATATACCAGACCGTATTTGTGGCCCGACGTGGAGATCGACAGCACCCATTTGAGGCGGAAGTCCCACTTCTTTTCGGGTTTGAGGAACGGCAGGATGAAACCGCCCGACGCGGCGTCCACGTGGATCGGAATTTCGTAACCCGTCTTGGCGTTGTATTCGTCGAGCGCCTTGTCCAGCCCCTCGATGTCGTCGTCCAGACCCGTCCACGTCACACCGGCTATGGGCACGATGCAGATCGTGTTTTCGTCGCACATCTCCAGCGCCTGCTTGGGATCGAGCGTGATGTGATCCAGCGTCAGGGGCACGGTGCGCAGTTCGATCTGCCACAGCTGGCAGAATTTCTCCCATACGACCTGAAATCCGGCGCTCATCACCAGATTCGGCTTGTCGAAGGGTTTGCCTGCGGCCTTGCGGCGGTTGCGCCAGCGCAGCCATGCGGCCACGCCGCCCAGCATGCAGGCTTCCGACGAACCGATGCCCAGCGCTCCGGTCTTCCACTCGGCCTTTTCGGGGGTGTTCCACAGATTGGCGACGATATTCAGGCAGCGGCCGCACATCACCGCGACACGCGGATACTCCGTCTCGTCGATATAGTTGACGTTGATCGCCTCGTTCATCAGGCGCGTGGCGTAATCATCCATGTAGGTCGTCACGAACGTCGCCAGATTGAGCCGCGGCTGCGTCTGCGGATAGGTTTCGTCCTTGACTAACTGGTAGGCGATTTCGGGCGATGTCTTGCCTTTGGGGATAAACTCCGTGGGCGCGGGATTGCGCATCTCTTCCGAACCGAAAATATCGGTCAGCGTGTCCTCGTTGGTGTGTCTTTGCTGATTCATAACGTAAATTTATTTTTGGTTTACGAGCATACGACCTTGCATGAACCGTGCCGCGTCGGAGTTGCCCGGACCTGAAATCCGGCGCGTTTTTTTCGCTCTGCAGCCTCCGGTGGCGGCCTCGAAACCCTTTCTGCTTCGTACTCAACCTGCTGCCGGGCCGGCTTCCCGCAAATGCTGCCGCTTTTTGCGTCTCTCCTGCGTCTCTCCTGTTCTTCTTATTCTCCCCGTTCTCTCTTGCCTTCCTATCCTCGCCCCCCCCCCCTGAAAAAAGCGGGGGAATATTTGGAATCCCGGAAAAATTCGATATATTTGTGATATCAAAATAATATCACCTAAAACTTACGGATATGGAGAATGGAAATTTTGTCTACAAGGGCTGGAAATGCAATGGTTTTCTGGCTTTGACGCTGATCCTCGTCGGGTTGGCGCTGGGTGTGTGTGCGATCGTGTTCGGCGCGCAGCGTATCGACGCAGGGCTGGCGTTCGGCGTCGGGCCGGTCGTGATCGGCTCGGTCTGGTGTCTCTGCATGCTGATCTGCATGGCGGGCTTCATGCTGCTCGAACCCAACGAAGCCCGCGTCATGGTCTTCTTCGGCAAATACAAGGGCACCTTCTACGAAACGGGCTACTGGTGGGTCAATCCATTTATGTCGGCCAAGCAGATTTCGATCCGCGCCCGCAACCTGAACGTCGATCCGATCAAGGTGAACGACAAGACGGGCAATCCGATTATGATCGGTCTGGTGCTGGTGTGGAAGATCAAGCGCGACGATATCTATAAGGCGGTCTTCGAGATCGACGCTCCGACGACTGCCGGACAAACCGGGGTTTCGGCTTCGGCCCGCATGAACATCCTCGAAAATTTCGTGGGTGTGCAGAGCGACGCCGCGCTGCGTCAGGTCGCCGGCTGCTATGCTTATGACAATAACGGGGTTAAGGATGATGAATTGACGCTGCGCTCGAATAGCGAGGCGATCAACGACCAGCTCGAACACACGCTCAACGAACGCTTGGCGATGGCCGGCATCGAGGTGGTCGAAGCCCGCATCAACTATCTGGCCTATGCTCCCGAAATCGCCGCCGTGATGCTGCGCCGCCAGCAGGCCGACGCCATTATTTCGGCCCGCGAAAAGATCGTCGAGGGCGCCGTGTCGATGGTCCACATGGCCTTGGAGCGTTTGGGCAGCGAACATATCGTCGAACTGGACGAGGAGCGCAAGGCGGCGATGGTCACCAACTTGCTCGTCGTGCTCTGCGCCGACGAAGCCGCGCAGCCGGTAGTCAATGCCGGAACCCTGCACCATTGATTTAACTGCCGATGGCTAAAGAGAACAATAACAAGAGTTTCGTGCTTCGCATCGACGCCGCGACCATGGAGGCGCTCGAAGGGTGGGCGGCCGACGAGTTCCGCTCGATCAACGGGCAGCTGCAGTGGATTATCGCAGACGCCCTGCGCCGCAGCGGCCGCCTGAAAAAGCCCCGTCCCTCCGGACTCCGGTCCGGCGATTCGGCGGGTCTTTCACCGGATAATGATGCGGAAGTTAAGGCGGGTGACTCGTTTGGCGGTCGGCCGGACGATGTTGCGGGAATGCGGCCGGATGAGTCGGTTGCCGGTCGTTCGGGTGATGCCGTTTCTGCAAAACCCCCGGTTCCGCCCCGGAGCGATCATTCCGATGATATGTAAACTCATACTCTAATTGGTGTGAATAATCTGTTGAACAAAAAACGAATAGGGCAGTGCGAAAGACTCCATGACTCGCACTCGGTACGGGGCATGTCCGCTTTGCGTCCGGTTCAGGGCATGTCCGCTTTGCGTCCGGTTCAGGGCATGTCCGCTTTGCGTCCGGTGCGGAGCATGTCCGGTCTGCGTCCGGTGCGGAGTATGTCCGGTCTGCGGTATGGGCGGATTGTCTCCGGTTTGCAGGTCGTGGGCGGACTGCTGGTCTTTTTTCTCCTGCTTCGGCCCGACTGGCTGCCCCGCTGGGTCTATTGGGGTGTGCTGGCGCTGGGCGCCGCCCTCACCCTCGGCGAAATGGCGCTCGATTACCGCCGCCGTCGTCCGCGCCGGCGGTGGCGCGATGCGGGGCTGTTGCTGTTGTCGCTTTCGGTGGTCTGGATCGTCATTATGCCGCCGTTCTTTTTCTGGGGTGTATCCGACGAGAAGGAGTTGGCCCGCGCCACGCTGGGATTGGGCATCGCGACGCTCGTCGCATGCGTCGTCTGCCTGCTGCGCTGGCGGTGTTTGCGCGCCGAGGCTGAAATGCGCCTTTGGGAGCTGAAAGCCGAACGCCGAAGACGCGACATGCTTTGCGCCCGTGCCGCGGCGGAAGGAGGTGGGCGATGAGACTCCGGAGATGGTTTTATGCGATTGCTTCGGTGTTTGCGGTCGCGCTGGTGATGTTCCCGCTCAATTTTTTGTGGGTGGGGCAGTCGCCGCTGCATGCGGCGGTAAGTTCCCTGCTGTTCGGCCTGCCCGCACTGCTCTCTGCATGGACGCCCAAGGAGCGGCGCACCGGCAGGCGCAACGAATCCCGTGGGACTGCCGTGTGTGCGCAATCCCGCAGATGTGCTGGAGCCGGCATCCATGCCGCATCTGCCGGGCGTATTGACTCCGCCGCGAATGCCGGAGCCGCCATGCCAGCCGGGGGCGCAAGGTGCAGCGAATCCGCCGGTCATGCCGGCGCTGAAAGGTTCGGCGAATCCGCTGTGCATCCGGAATCCTGCGGCCGCACTGCGTCCGCGGACGGCATCGAACCCGCCCGGCGGAAATCCCTGTTGTCGAAAGCCGCGCTGGGGATCGCTTTTTGTGTGCTGGCGGCGATGCTGGCGTACGATATTGTGACCGAAGGCGTGGCCGTCGGCGTTACGAAATCGGTCGGATTCGTTCTGTTGATATTGGTTGCCGCATTGGGAAGTAGATTGGGTTACCTAAAGTTTTAGTTTATGAAAAGAATAGTCGTTTTTACGGGCGCCGGGGTGAGCGCCGACAGCGGCCTTGCCACGTTCCGCGATTCGGACGGCCTGTGGGCCGACTACCGCATCGAGGATGTCTGCACACCCGAAGCCTTGGCGCACAACCGCGCCACCGTGATCGAATTTTACAACAAACGCCGTCGCGAGATGCTCGCCGCCGAGCCGAACGCCGGGCATCGGGCCATCGCGGAGCTGGAGCGGGATTTCGAGGTCGAGGTGCTGACGCAGAATGTCGATAACCTCCACGAGCGCGCCGGATCGTCGCGGGTGACGCATCTGCACGGCGAGCTGACCCGCCTGCGTTCGTCGCGCGATTCCGGGCTGATCGTCCCGATCGAAGGGTGGGAGCAGCGGCTCGACACCACGGCTCCCGACGGGTCGCTGCTGCGGCCGCATATCGTCTTTTTCGGCGAGTCGGTGCCGATGTTCGAACGTGCGGCGGAGATCGCGCAGACGGCGGATATCATGGTCGTCGTGGGCACTTCGCTGGCGGTCTATCCTGCGGCGTCGCTGGTGCGTTACGTGCGGTCCGACATTCCGATTTACGTCGTCGATCCCGGCAATCCCGACACGGCGGGCATCCGCAATCCGCTGACCCTGATCCGCAAACGCGCTGCCGAAGGCATGCCCGAACTGGCCGCCCTGCTACGGGAACGCTATGCCGGATAGATAGGGTGTTGCTACGAAAGAGGGTGTCTGCACTGCGGCAGACACCCTCTTTTTTGTTCGTATTTCACCCGGAAGTTTCCGCAATCCGCAGTTCGCGCGGCGTGCGTCGGCCGGAGGACTATTTCAGGTCCTTGAAATAGATGTCCAGCAGCTCTTTGGCGGCGATGAACGACGAGATCTTGTCGTCCAGCACGCGCTGTTCGTATTCGGCGATGCGCGATTCGACCGCGGGATCGTGGTAGAACGAGTTGCGCAGCACTTCGTTGATCGACTCGTACATCCAGTATTTGTTCTGGCGGTTGCGGTTGTGTCGGAAGTAGCCGTTGGCCTCGATGTGGTCGAGGAACTCCTCGACGCCTTTCCATACCTCTTCCAGTCCCGTTCCGGCTACGGCCGAGCAGGTGTAGACTTTGGGCCGCCAGCCCGATTCCGGCACCGGGAAGAGCCGCAGCGCCCCCTGAAACTGGGTTTTGGCGAGTTCGGCCTTGTGGATATTTTCGCCGTCGGCCTTGGTGATTACCATGATGTCGGCCATCTCCATGATGCCGCGCTTGATGCCCTGCAGCTCGTCGCCCGCGCCCGAAATCTGCAGCAGCATGAACATGTCGACCATCGAATGTACGGCCGTTTCGGACTGTCCGACGCCCACCGTCTCGATGAAGATCACGTCGAATCCCGCGGCTTCGCACAGCACGATCGTCTCGCGCGTCTTGCGGGCCACTCCGCCCAGCGATCCCGCCGAGGGCGAAGGGCGGATGAAGACGTCGGGATTGCCCGAAATGCTCTCCATGCGGGTTTTGTCGCCGAGGATCGAGCCGCCGCTGCGTTCCGACGATGGGTCGATGGCCAGCACGGCGAGCTTGTGCCGCAGCGAGGTGACCATGTTGCCGACGGCTTCGATGAAGGTCGATTTTCCGGCTCCGGGGACGCCCGTGATGCCGATGCGGACCGATTTCCCGGCGTGCGGCAGGCAGCGCTCGATGATCTCCTGCGCCTGCGCGTAGTGCGCAGGGTTGTTGGACTCGATGAGCGTGATGGCCTGCGAAAGGGTGGTGATGTTGCCGGCGAGAATGCCCTCGACGTATTGGTCGGTCGAGAGCTTCGGCTTCTTGCGGCGCGTGAAGTAAGGGTTTACGATCGGCTGATCTTCAACGCCTTCGGTGACGTTCAGAGCCGTGTCGTGGTGCATGTCGGCGTACTCTTTTTCGTAATGGTTTATCTTGGTGAAAGACATGTTGTTATTTGCTTGATTTCTCGATGATTTCGGGTGTCAGTTGAAGTGAATTTCCCTGCCAGAGCGCCCTGTTTTTGGAATCGACCAGCACCCCGAACGGAACGTACTGCACGCCGAACGCCGTGAAGATCTTGCCTCCGGCGTCTATTGCCACGGAGATTTGCGGCGATAGGTAGGGTCTGAGCAGGGGGCCTATTTTGTCCTCTTTTTCCTGCGTTATGACAACCACGCGCAGTTTGGTACCCAATTTGTCCGTCATCGCCCGGAGCTGTTTGAGCGACGTGATGCAGGCCGCGTTCGACGACTGGAAGAACTCGACGTAGGTCAGCCGCGGCGTGGCCGCGGGTTTCTGTCCGTCGAGCCATGCCGGGACTTTCAGTTCGGGCACACGCTCGCCCAGAGCGATATTCTGCGCGTCGGCCGCCGCAAAAGGCAGCAGGGCCGCGAAGAGTAAAATAAGCAGTACTTTCTTCATAAGAGCGGACTTATTTTTAGCGAAGATAACAATTATTTGCCACATAGACGAAATTTTTTACTTGGACTTATGAAAATCGGATTCGACGACACCCCGGCCGCACCTGCCGGAACCTATTCCCAACACCTTGCCAGACTTTTGGCCGAGTATGCCCCGGAGCATGAATATATCATTGACGGAAAGCGCTGTAAGGAGTTCGACCTCTACCACGGCTTCCGGCCCGGACTTCCCTTTCCGGTGCTGCTGCGCCGCATACCGTGCGTCATGACGGTCCACAACCTCAATTTCCTGCGCTACCCGCATCTCTATTCGCTGGGCGAGCGGCTGGTGCTGCTGCGCCTATACCGGCGGATGCTGCGTTCGGCCAGCCGGGTGATTACGGTCAACCGCGACGCGCGGGAGGAACTTTCGGACCGGCTGCGGATCGACCCCGGCAGGATCGAGGTCGTGATGCCGCTCGCGGCGCGTATGCCGCAGAATCCGCCCGACGGCGCCGAGCTGGAAGGCGTGCGGCGCAAATATGCTCTGCCGCGCGATTTCGTGCTGATGCTGGGGACGGTCGAGCCGCGCCACAATCAGGAGGTGCTGTTCGAGGCGCTGGCCCTGCTCCGGGAGCGGGAGCGCGAGATGCTCGAAACGAGAGGGGCGGAGATGCCGGCGGCAGCGGAATGGACTGAGGTGCGGGCTGCGGAGCGAACCGGGGCGCAAGCCGGAGCGGAAACCGGGATGGAAACCGGGGCGCGGACCGGGGAACAACCTGCAGGAGGTGCTGCGGAGCGAACCGGGGAGCGGGCAGCCGGACGGAATGCGGAATCGGCTGCGGATGCGAGGGCTTTTGCGGAGACTGTTGCGCGATCCGTGCGGGAGCCGGACGGCGGCGGGGACCTGAAGCCTGAAAATGCAGGCTGGCGGGACAGTGTGGCGTCGGACGGCGTCGGAGGGTACGGCGACGTGGAAGCCGGGGCCGGGTTGGCGATGTGCGGCGTCGGTGAGGACACTCCGGATGCGAACCGGAATACGGTCGCGGAGTTCGCCCCTGCCGGTCGGGAGCGTGTCCGCCCGGCGGACGGGACCGCTCGGAGCGGCGGCGCCGGAACCGACGGAACCGACGAAACCGCCGGAGTCGTTGGAGTCGGCGAAGCCATTGGGGCCGCGGACCGCGGTGCCGACATGTCGGTCGGAGGTGTCTGCCGCAGTGCCCGTACATCCGTCGGAGATGCGGGCCGCGACGTCGGTGTGTCCGTTGCGGATGCGGGGCGCAGTGACGCCGCCGTTGCCGCAGGGCGGCGGGGCGGCGCCGAAACCGCCGGCCGACCCCCGCTGCCGCAGCGCGTCGGAGTTGTGGTGTGCGGCCGCCGTACGGCCTATGCCGACTTCCTGCTGGGCTATGCCCGTGAGCGCCACATGGCCGCGCGGGTGGATTTCATCTACGAACTTTCGCCCGAAGACCTGCCGGCGCTGTTCCGGCTGGCCCGGACTTTCGTCTACCTGCCCGACGCCGAAATCGAGGCTTCGATCGTGCCCGTGGTCGAAGCGCTGAGGGCCGGGCTGCCGATGGTGCTGAGCGATACGCGGCTCAACCGCGAAGCGGCCGGAGACGCCGCCGTTTACGTCGATCCCGAAGCGGTGGGGGAGGTCGCCGCGGCATTGGAAAACGTGCTCTGGGACGAGACCTTCCGCAGCGAAATGCGCCGGCGCGAAGGCCGCCGCGCCGAGCTTTTTTCGGAATACGCCGTCGCCCGCCGTCTGATCGACATTTACAGTTCGTTGTGAAGCGCGCGGCCGGTCCGAAAAGAGACAGATATTCCGAAAAAAATACGATAAAAGGCTTGGGTATTTCGAATTTAATGCCCTATCTTTGTGTTCGTTTTGTAACAGTGCCTTGAAATGACACGGAACATCCACTAACTTAAATTAATATTTTGCTATGAAAGTTTCTCATATCGAGCATCTTGGCATCGCAGTGAAGAGCCTCGATGAAGCAATTCCCTATTGGGAGAACGTTTTGGGCCTGAAGTGCTATGCCGTCGAAGAGGTCGCAGACCAGAAGGTCCGCACGGCGTTCTTCATGCTCGGTCAGACCAAGATCGAACTGCTGGAGCCTACTTCGGAGGAGTCTACCATTGCCAAGTACATCGAAAACCGCGGTGTCGGCATTCATCACATGGCGCTCGCCTGCGAGAATATCGAGGAGCAGCTCGCCGACGCCGAGGCCAAGGGCATCCGCCTGATCGACAAAACCCCGCGCAAGGGCGCCGAGGGCATGACCATCGCCTTCCTGCACCCCAAATCGACGCAGGGCATCCTCACCGAGCTTTGCGAGAATAAGAACAAATAGTGTAAAAAGGAATATTACGGAATCTCCGAATTCCGCCAAAGGCGGAACAGAAATCCCTCCCAAGGGAGGAATTTAGGGTGGGTCAGACCTGTAACGCGGCAGCAGGCCGCGGGCGATACCTGCCGGGGAATTCCGGGGTTCGGGAAAATTACAAACCTACATACTTATGAGTGAAATTCAAAACAAAATCAACCAGCTCATCGAGAACCGTGCCACCGCACGTCTCGGAGGCGGTCAGAAGCGTATCGACGCCCAGCATGCCAAGGGCAAGTTCACGGCCCGCGAGCGTATCCAGATGCTGCTCGACGAAGGCTCCTTCGAGGAGTTCGACATGTTCGTGACGCACCGCTGCTATGATTTCGGCATGGACAAGAGCCACACCTTCGGCGACGGCGTCGTGACGGGGTACGGTACGATTGACGGACGTCTGGTCTATGTCTTCGCACAGGACTTTACGGTAACGGCGGGTTCGCTGTCACTGTCGATGTCGGACAAGATCTGCAAGGTGATGGACATGGCGCTGCGCAACGGCGCGCCCTGCATCGGCATCAACGATTCGGGCGGCGCCCGAATTCAGGAGGGTGTCAACGCGCTGGCCGGCTACGCCAATATTTTCCAGCGCAACGTGATGTCGTCGGGCGTGATTCCGCAGATTTCGGTGATCCTCGGCCCGTGTGCCGGCGGTGCCGTTTATTCCCCCGCCTTGACCGACTTCGTCTTCGTAGTCGAGAACATTTCCAAAATGTTTATCACCGGTCCCGAAGTCATTAAGACCGTTCTCGGCGAAGAGATTTCGATGGAGGAACTCGGCGGAGCGAAAGTACATAGCGAGATGACCGGTAACGCCCACTTCTATGCGACCAGCGAGGACGAGTGCTTCGTTCAGATCCGCAAGTTGATCTCGATGATTCCGGCCAACAACACGACCAAAGCGGAAAAGATCGCTCCGGCCCGGCCGCTGCCCGAATACGACATTACCAAAATCGTCCCGGCCGATCCTACCGTACCTTACGACGTACGCGACGTGATCAAGGCGTTGGTCGATGAAAGCGAGTTCCTCGAAGTGATGGAGCTCTTCGCTGCCAATATCGTGGTCGGTTTCGGCCGTGTAAACGGCGAAACGGTCGGTTTTATCGCCAACCAACCGTTGGTGATGGCTGGTGTGCTCGACTGCGACTCTTCGGACAAGGCCGCCCGCTTCATCCGTTTCTGCGATGCGTTCAATATTCCGATCGTGACCCTCGAAGACCTGCCGGGCTACCTGCCGGGCGTGGATCAGGAGCATGCCGGTGTGATCCGTCACGGCGCCAAGATGCTGTACGCTTACAGCGAGGCGACCGTTCCGTCGATTACCGTCGTGTTACGTAAGGCTTACGGCGGTGGTTACATCGCGATGGGTTCGCGCCACCTGCGTGCCGACTTCGTGTTTGCATGGCCCAACGCCGAAATCGCGGTAATGGGTCCCGAAGGCGCTGCCAATATCATTTTCCGTAAGGATATCATGGAGGCCGAGAATCCTGCCGAAATGCGCAAACTGAAGATCCAGGAGTACAAGGAAAAGTTTGCCAATCCGTATGTCGCAGCCGCGAAAGGTTATATCGATTCAGTGATCGCTCCGGCCGAGACCCGCATGTTCATTGAGCATGCGCTGAAAGTCGCCGCGCACAAGAGCCGCTCGCAGCCTAATAAAAAGCACGGTAATCCTCCGTTCTAGACCGGGTATCAGCGAGTTACGATAATCTGAAAATTATGGCAGAAAAACAGTACGACATATTAGAGACGATGCACGGATGCTTTCAGACGACGTTTTCGAAGAAGCATCTGGCACGTAAGCCGTGGGAGCCTGAAAATCCGAATCACATCAAATCGAATATCCCGGGAACGATCGTGGAGGTTTGTGTGAAAGAGGGGCAGCAGGTGAAAGCCGGTGACATCCTGATTGTCTTCAAGGCAATGAAGATGAACAACAACATCCGCGCCGCCAAAGACGGCAAGGTGCTCAAAATCGATGTGAAGGAAGGCGATAACGTGCCGAATCACACCGTAATGATCGAAATGGAGTAACCCTCGCGGTTATTCAGTATAGGGATTCGGCCGGACTCTTAGAGCCCGGCCGAATTTTTATGGCTTTGCGCCGTCTTGTACTGCCTGCTTGTTTTGTGTAGGCAGTTTATTAAAGCCTGTGTCGCTTGGATTTTTGTGCCTTTCCCGGTTACTGCCTATCCTGTTCGATCGTTTCCGGAATCGCAGCAGAAGTATTACAGCTGGGCTGGGTCGTTCCAGATTTCCCAGGCTTTTTCAGCCTGGCCGACCAGCATTTCGTAACCGTTGCAGATGGCGGCTCCCTGCGCTTTACCGCGCCGCAGGAATTCTGTCAGGGGTGGGTTGTAAACCAGGTCGAACAGGAAATGGGCGGGTGTGATCGTCTCGTAAGGCAATGCGGGACATCCTGCTACCTTCGGGAAGGTGCCCAGCGGCGTTGCATTGACGATCAGCGGATGGCTGTGCATGACTTCTGCCGTCAATTCCCTGTAACAAAGCCTGCCGGGCCCGCCGCTGCGCGAGACCGTCGTATAAGCAATGCCCAACTCGCGGAGCACATAGCCCACCGCCTTAGAGGCTCCGCCAGTTCCCAGGATCAGCGCATCGGGCCGCATCGGGCCGATTAATCCGAGCAAAGATTTCCGGAAACCGTAGGCATCCGTATTGTGTCCGTAAAGCCCTTGCGGGGTGATTTTGACACAGTTTACCGCCCCGATTTCGCGGGCCTCGGCACTGAGTGCGGTGAGGAAGGGGATTACCTCCTGTTTATAGGGGATCGTTACGTTGAATCCGAGCAATCCGGGGTGGTTTTCCAGCATGGCCGGAAGCTCGCGGATGGATTCCAGCGGGAAGTTGCGGTATTCGTATCCGGACAGGTTTTCCCGTTGGAATTTTTCCGTGAAATATCGCGCTGAAAAGGAGTGGCCCAGTGGGAAGCCGATCAGTCCGTAAAGTCGGTTCATTGGATTAGGTATTTGACAGCCACGAAGCTACCGATGAGCAGTACGGTGAAAGCGATCGCCAGAATATTGAAATATTTGTCGATGAACACTTTGATCGGTGCGCCGTAGCGCCAGATCAGCCATGCGAACAGGAAAAACCGGAGTCCGCGGCTGACCACCGATGCCAGGACGAACATCGGAAGATTCAGTGAAAACACTCCTGCGGTGATGGTAATCAGCTTATAGGGGATCGGTGTGAAACCGGCGGTGAAGACCACCCAGAAGTTGTATTGGTTGTAAACCTCACTGATTTTGTCGTATTCGGTATGGGTGAAGCCGGGGATAATACGGAAAAAGAAATCCGCTACTGCCGTGAACTCCCCCGAAGGGGCAAGCCACAGGAAATGGCCGATGGCGTAACCGGCCAGTGCACCCAACACTGAACCCGCCGTGCAGATCAGTGCATACCGGAATGCTTTGGTTGTGCATCCGAGGCACAGTGCGATCAACAGTACGTCGGGCGGAATCGGGAAAAAACTCGATTCGGCGAAGGCCAATATAAAAAGAGCGGTTGCACCCCAACGGCTGTCGGCCCAGCTCAGGATCCAGTGGTAGAGTCGTTTCAGCATGCTCGTGCGGTTTGAGAACGCAAGTTTACCAAAAAAACGGCAGATTTCAGGTGCGTCCGGCGTTAAATTTAGATCAGGGCCGGTAATCTTCCAGAATACCTCCCCCCAATACCAGTTCGTTTTGGTAGAAAACTATCGGTTGCCCTTTGGCCGGAGCCCAGGCCGCATCCGTCAATTCGACGTGCAGCCGTTCGTGCCCGTCGGGCCGGATCGAGGCGAATCCTTCCGGGTTGCGGCCGATGCCGCGGATTTTCACCCGTATGTCCGGCGAATCGAACAGCCGGTGCGGGTCGGGCAAACGGCTCTCCCGAACGATCAGCGTCCGGTGGAGCAATTCGGAGTCGTTGCCGACGATTACCCGGTTGCGCCGAACGTCGATCGCTACGACGGCAACGTTTGGGAGCGATGTCTCCAGTCCGCGTTTTTGCCCGATCGTGTAGTAAGCGTATCCCCCGTGGCATCCTACCACGTGTCCCTCTCTGTCCACGATCTCGCCCGGTTCGAGTTGCGGGAGTTTTTCGCTAAGGAGCTGTCGGTAGCTGCGACCTTCCAGAAAACAGACGCCCATGCTTTCCCGTTGCAGGCCGCCATTGCAGTAACGGGTTTTGACCTCGCTCTTGAAACGGTCGCCCATCGGAGTCAGGGCCATACTCAGGCAAGCTTGCGGCACCCCCCACAAATAGTAGGACTGGTCTTTCGCCGGATCGGCTGCCATGCGGACGAAGCGGGTGTTCCCTTCCCGATGGATGCGGAAATAGTGTCCGGTTGCGATATGGTCATATCCGCAAGCTGTTGCCGTCCTGAACAGGGACTCCCATTTGATCAGCGGATTGCAGCGAGTGCAGGGGGCCGGGGTTTCGCCCCGGCGGTAACCGTCGACAAAATAGTCGATGATTTCGCTCCGGAAACGCTCGCGTACGTCCGAGCAATGCCATGGGAGTCCCAGTTTCCGGGCGGTCTCCCGTGCCCGTTGCAATAATTCCGGATCCCCGGTGGTGTCGAGCGTGTCGAGATGCACGTCGTATCCCTCTTCCCGCAAAATAGCAGCAGCGGCGGTACTGTCTATACCGCCGCTGAATCCCAGAAGGACGCTTTTGCTTTTTGCCATTGTATCCTTTTGTCTTTTCCGTCCTCTTTATCGCTCTTTGGTCTCAATCGGTCGTTTCCCGTTCTAAGGTTTTTGCGGAAGGACCGTACCTGTACTGTCTCCGTATTGGTTCCAGTTCTTGAGCACTTCGAGCGCTTTGGCGAACACTTCGTCGTTTTCAGCGTTCATGATGACGAAATATTCGTTGAAACCCCACAGCTTCTGCGCCAGCAGGGCTTTGATTTGTGTTCCGATCTGGCGTGCCGAGCGGTCGAATCCCTCTTTGTCGAACGGAACTCCTTTTTGCTCTGCCATCTGGGTCAGCTCCGAAAGTACCTTCTCGTCTACCTTGAAATTGCGGCTGAACGCTTCGATGGTCGGATAGGTCTTACTGAGCCGATCGCGGTTTCGATCCATATAAGCCACGGCGAATTCGTTCAGCATGCCTTTCCGGATCAGGTTGCTCAGGTATTTGGAATATTCCGTCGTATCGTATTCGACGGTGATGTCGGGCGTGATTCCGCCGCCGCCGAAAACCGTACGTCCGCTGCGCAGCGTCCGGAACATTTCCGAAGAGTCGACCCGGGTCGTGTCGCCCGTTTTACCGAAGCGGTTGATGAAGTCCATCTCATACCCCTCGAGGTCCCCGTTTTTAAAGGGCCGTTGAATGACTCGGCCCGTAGGCGTATGGTAGCGTGCGACAGTCAGCCGGATCGCGGAACCGTCCACCAGCGGGAACTGGCGCTGTACGAGCCCTTTGCCGAAAGTGCGGCGTCCGAGAACCAATGCCCGGTCCCAGTCTTGCAATGCGCCTGCCACGATTTCGCTGCCCGATGCCGATGTCTCGTTCGTCAGCACGATCACTTTTCCCGTGGTGAACGGACCGTCTGCCGTGGCTCTCGCCTCTCCGGGCGGCACGCGCAGACCTTCGGTCGAAACGATCAGGCTCCCTGCGGGCAGGAAGAAGTTGCTCAGGTCGATCGCCTGGTCGAGCAGGCCGCCGCCGTTGCTGCGCAGGTCGAGGATCAGCGCATCGAGCGGGCCGAGTTTTTGGTAGGCTTCGAGGAACTCCTTGTAGGTGTTGTTCGCAAAGCGATTGACTCGGATATAGCCGGTCGAGGGATCGACTTTGTAAGCGGCGTCGATCGTGTTGATCGGAATGTTGTCGCGGATGATCGAAAATTCCAGCGGAGCCTTCTCCCCGTGCCGTACGACCTCCAGGTCGACGCGAGTGCCTTTCGGGCCGCGCAGGATTTTGGGCACGTCGAGCTGCTTCGTGCCGACGATATTCTTGCCGTCCGCCTTCACAATCCGATCGTTCGGTAGCAGTCCGACTTTTTCGGACGGGCCGCCCGCGATGACATTCACCACGATAACGGTATCGCTCAGGACGTTGAATTCGATGCCGATACCGCTGAAACTGCCGTCGAACACCTCCTTGACGCCTTTCATCTCCTCGGCGGTCAGGTAGGTCGAGTGGGGGTCCAGTTGCAACAGCATTTCGCGGATCGCCTTTTCGACCAATGCGTCGTTGTGGACCGTATCTACGTATGTGCCGTTCAGGTAGCGGTAAAACTGGTTGAGCTTCTGCAATTGCAGCATCGGGTCATCCGGCGATGCCGTTTCCGCTGCCGGGACCGGCATCTGTGCCAGCGCCCCGAAGCAGACCGTTAAGCCCAGCACCAGGGCCAATGCCCCGCTTTTTATTTTTCTTGTCATTTCAACAGGTTTATCAATTCGGCTTGTGCGATGGATTGCTGCTCGCCGGAGCCCATGTTTTTTACCGTGACGGTACCGGCGGCCAACTCGTCGCTGCCGAGGATCGCCACGTAGGGTACGCCCCGGCGGTTCGCATACTCCATTTGCTTTTTCATCTTCGCATTTTCGGGGTAGATCTCGCAGGCGATATCCGCTTCACGCAGGCTTTTCGTCAGTTTGAGTGCGGCCCGTTCCTCTTCGCCGCCGAAATTCAACAGCAACACCTTGGTCGTGCCGCTCGCTTCGGGTGGGAAAAGGTCGAGCCCGGTCATCACGTCGTAAATGCGGTCCGCTCCGAACGAAATACCTACACCGGACATGTTCGGCATGCCGAAGATGCCCGTTAGGTCGTCGTACCGTCCGCCGCCGCAGATACTTCCGATCGCGAAATCTTTCGATTTCACCTCGAAGATCGCCCCGGTATAGTAATTCAATCCCCGTGCCAGCGACAGGTCGAGCTCGATTTCCAGCGAAGTGCCGAGCGCTTCGGTGTAGTCGAAGATCGTTTCCATCTCTTCGATTCCTTTGAGTCCGGTCTCGCTCGCGCCGATCACCCCGCGCAGCTGTTTCAGCTTGTCGCGGTTGCTGCCGCTCAGCGACAGGATTGGCTGCAGCGCCTGCACGGCCGCTTCCGAGATACCATTCTCGCGCAGCTGCGCATTGACCGCTTCGATCCCGATCTTTTCGAGTTTGTCGATTGCTATGGTGATATCCATCATCTTGTCGGCATGGCCGATCGTCTCGGCGATCCCGTAAAGAATTTTGCGGTTGTTCATCTTCAGCGTTACCGCGATTCCCAGTTTGGCAAAGACTTTTTCGACGATTTCGATCAATTCGACCTCGTTGATCAGGCTGCGGCTGCCGATCACATCGACGTCGCACTGGTAAAACTCCCGGTAGCGTCCTTTCTGCGGCCGGTCGGCGCGCCAAACCGGCTGAATCTGATAACGTTTGAATGGAAATGAAATTTCGTTCTGATGCTGCACCACATAGCGTGCGAAGGGTACGGTCAGATCGTAGCGCAACCCTTTCTCGCAAATTTTGGTCGAAAGCGCGTTGCTATTCCCTTGGCCGGTCTCTTCGGACGGAATGCCACTGAGGAAGTCGCCAGAGTTGAGGATTTTGAACAGCAACTTGTCTCCTTCGTCGCCGTACTTGCCCAGCAGCGTGGAGAGATTTTCCATCGCAGGGGTTTCGAGCGGCTGGAATCCGCAGGTGCGGAATACGCTTTTTATCGTGTCGAAAATGTAAGTGCGTTTGATCATCTCTTCGGGACCGAAGTCGCGTGTTCCTTTGGGAATGGATGGTTTCTGTGCCATGTGTCGGTGGGATTATGCTAAAAGTTTGCGGTATTTGACCCTGTGCGGCGTGTCGTCGCCCAGGCGTTTGCGCTTGTTCTCTTCGTATTCGCTGTAACTGCCCTCGAAGAAAACGACCTGCGAGTCGCCTTCGAAAGCGAGGATGTGCGTCGCGATGCGGTCGAGGAACCAACGGTCGTGCGAGATGACTACCGCACAACCTGCGAAATTGTTCAAACCTTCTTCCAGCGCACGCAGCGTGTTCACGTCGATGTCGTTGGTCGGTTCGTCGAGCAGCAGTACGTTGCCCTCCTCCTTGAGTGCGAGGGCCAGGTGCAGGCGGTTGCGTTCCCCGCCCGACAGTACGCCGCACTTTTTCTCCTGGTCCGTACCGCTGAAGTTGAACCGCGATACGTAAGCGCGCGCATTGATGCTCCGGCCGCCGAGCTGGATCAGCTCGCTGTCCTGCGATATAACTTGGTAAACCGTCTTTTCGGGGTCGATCGACGAGTGTTGCTGGTCCACATAGGCCAGTTTTACCGTTTCTCCCACCTTGAACGATCCGCTGAGCGGCTTTTCAATTCCCATGATGAGTCGGAACAGGGTGGTTTTACCCACGCCGTTGGGGCCGATTACGCCGACGATACCGGCGGGCGGCAGCGAAAAGTTCAGGTGCTCGTACAGCAATCGGTCGCCGTAGCCCATCGATACGTCCTGCGCCTCGATCACCGTGTCGCCGAGACGGGGACCGTTGGGGATGAAGATTTCGAGTTTTTCTTCTTTCTGTTTGGTGTCTTCGTTGAGCATTTTGTCGTAAGCGGCCAGGCGCGCTTTGCTTTTCGCGTGGCGGGCCGACGGGGCCATGCGCACCCATTCCAGTTCGCGCTCGAGCGTTTTGCGGCGTTTGCTCTCCTGCTTCTCCTCCTGCGCCAGCCGGTTCGATTTCTGTTCGAGCCAGCCGCTGTAATTACCCTTCCACGGAATCCCTTCGCCACGGTCCAGTTCCAGAATCCAACCCGCCACGTTGTCGAGGAAATAGCGGTCGTGGGTGACGGCGATCACCGTTCCCTTGTATTGTTGCAGGTGTTGTTCGAGCCAGTCGATGCTTTCGGCGTCGAGGTGGTTGGTCGGTTCGTCGAGCAACAGCACGTCGGGCTCCTGCAACAGCAGACGGCACAGTGCCACCCGGCGCCGTTCGCCGCCAGAAAGGTGCTTTACCGGTTCGTCGGGATCCGGACAGCGCAGTGCGTCCATCGCCCGTTCGAGCGTGGCGTCGAGCTCCCAGCCGTTCTTGTGGTCGATCGCTTCGGTCAGCTCCCCTTGCCGTTCGATCAGCTTCGCCATCTGGTCGTCGTCCATCGGTTCCATGAACTTCGCATTCACCTCTTCGTACTCTTTAAGCAGTGCCACTACTTCGGCGCATCCCTCTTCGACCACTTCCCGGACGGTTTTTGTGTCGTCCAGTTGCGGTTCCTGTTCGAGATAGCCGACTGTGTAGCCGGGAGAGAAGACCACTTCGCCCTGGAAATTCTTTTCCAGACCGGCGATGATTTTCATTAACGTCGATTTTCCGGAGCCGTTCAGGCCGATGATGCCGATCTTGGCGCCGTAGAAAAATGAGAGGTAGATGTTGTTCAGTACTTTTTTCTGGTTGGTGAAGGTCTTGCTGACGCCTACCATTGAGAAGATTATCTTTTCGTCTGCCACAGGTTTGGTTTCGATTTTAAGGGTTTGTCCATTTACCCCGCCGTCCGCATCGCGGAAGCGGTGCGGACGGTAAGGGGTTTATTGATTGTATGGCGCGTTGATTCGGGAATGGGGCCGCAACGTTGCGCATGCGGGCTACGGCACTATTTCAACAGCGATTTCGGGTTCAGGTTGGCTGATTCGATATCTTTGAAATATTTGTAGGTACCCACTTTCAGTTCGTCGGTAGCGTCTTCGTCGCAGACGATGATGCCGGCCGGGTGCGTTTGCAGCGCGCTGATCGTCCACTGGTGGTTGTAGGCGCCTTCGACACCTTCGGCCAGTGCCCGCGCCTTGTTGTGTCCCATCGTGAGGATCATCACTTCGCGGGCGCTCATCACGGTACCCACGCCGACGGTCAGCGCGGTTTTCGGCACGAGGTTCACATCCCCGCCGAAGAAACGCGAGTTGGCGATAATCGTGTCTTTGGTCAGGGTTTTGACCCGGGTGCGGGATTTGAGCGATGAGAACGGCTCGTTGAACGCGAGGTGCCCGTCGGCTCCTATACCGCCCATGAACAGGTCGATACCGCCGGCCGCCTCGATGCGTTCCTCGTAGGAGGCGCACTCTTCCGTCAGGTCGGGAGCGTTGCCGTTCAGGATATTGACGTTCTCAGGCTTGATGTCGATATGGCTGAAGAAGTTGTTCCACATGAACGAGTGGTAGCTTTCGGGGTGTTCCCGTGGAATGCCTACGTATTCGTCCATGTTGAAAGTGATGACATCGGCAAACGATACGGCGCCTTCCTGGCAGTAGCGGATCAGTGCCTTGTATGTCCCCAGCGGGGTGGATCCGGTCGGAAGTCCCAGCACGAACGGCCGGTTGCAGCACGCTTTGCGCTCACGGATCCGTTTTACGATATAGGCCGCGGCCCATTCCGATACGCCGTTGCTGTCCGGCTGAATGATAAGTCTCATGGATTAATCGATTTATGGTTTTCGGTATCTTTTATCTGTTAAAACCGGATACGAACGATTTTTCGATTACTACGAAGGGTTTTCGCAATCGCTCGCACCGCTCTTTTGTCTGTTTTGTATTCGGCTGGCTGTAATCGATCGGCCGTTGCATTTATTCATGGCAATGTTCAGCCCTGTATTTGTCCGGATCGTCAGAATAGCCTGACAAACACTTCGATGGCTTGATATTCGGCCATTCCGAGCTTGTCGTACAGCCTGGCGGTGTTCTGGTTCCGTTCCTCGGCCCGTTGCCAGAATTCGCGCTTGTCCTCGCCCGGGAACGGGACGATGTCCTTTTGCGAAAGGTGGCGGTAGATCGCATGGCGTTTTTGGATCACTTCGTCCGGGCTCAGCGGTACGGCCATGTCGACCATGTCGAGGTCCCACTCCTGCCATGCCCCGCGGTAGAGCCACAGGCGGCACTCCTTGACCCACTCCTCGTCCTGTACCACTTCCATGGCGGCCAGTACGGCTTCGATGCAGACGCGGTGCGTGCCGTGCGGATCAGAGAGGTCGCCGGCCGCATAAATCTGGTGCGGTTTGATTTCGCGCAGCAAGTCGACGACGATCTGGATGTCTTTGTCCGTGAGGAGGCCTTTCTTGACGCCCCCCGTTTCGTAAAACGGCAGGTTCAGGAAGTGTACGTGCGACGGATCGGTCAATCCCATTTGGCGGCAGGCGGCTTTCGCCTCGGCCCGGCGGATCGAACCTTTCAGGCGGCGCAATTCTATCGGTTCGGCTTCGCCTTTTTTCTTGTTGTTGATAATCTCCTGCACTTCGTTGTAACGGTCGACGAAACCGCATTCGCGGGCAGTATCGAGGGTCTGCAACACGATATCGTCCAGAACCGCGATGTTGCCCGAAGTCTGGTAAGCCACATGCACGTCGTGCCCCTGGGCAATCAGCCGGATGAACGTACCGCCCATCGAAATCACATCGTCGTCAGGGTGCGGACTGAAGATCAGCACCCGCTTGGGGTAGGGAGTCGCCCGTTCGGGACGGGTCGAATCGTCTGCGTTGGGTTTGCCGCCCGGCCAACCTGAAATCGTATGCTGCAGGTCATTGAATACCTGTATGTTGATCATGTCGTAGGTCTGGCCTGTCGCTTCGAGCAACTGACCGAGCCGGTTGTCGATGTAATCCTGGTAGGTCAGCTTCAGGATCGGTTTATCCACCTTCCGGCAAAGCCACAGCACCGCCGTGCGGATGAAACGCTCGGGCCACAGGCAGGTCCCGACCAGCCACGGCGTTTTGACGCGGGTCAGTTCCTGTGAGGCGCCTTCGTCTACGACTACTTCGATATTGGGGTGCTTTTGCAGGCAGGTCGCCGGCGTAGCCGAATTTTCCTCACCTTCGACGATATCCTTAATTACGGTGGCTTTCTCCTCGCCCCAGGCCATCAGGATGATCCGTTTGGCTTTGAGGATCGTTCCGAGGCCCATCGTGATCGCTTTGCGCGGCACGTTGTCGATCCCGTAGAAGATCGATGAAACGGCCTGCCGGCTTTCGTTGCCGAGCGCTACCAGCCGCGTGCGGGTGTTGGTGTACGAACCGGGTTCGTTGAATCCGAGCTGGCCCTGTACGCCGGTGCCGAGAAACAGCAGGTCGAGTCCGCCGTACTCTTCGATCTTCGCTTCGTAATCACGGCAGAAGGCAGCCACCTTGTCCAGCGGGAGAGTACTGTCCGGGATATGAATGTTTTCAGGCAGGATGTCTACATGGTCGAGCAGGCTTTCATGGATCAGCCAGTTGCGGCTCTGCTGCTCTTTAGGCGAGATGGGGAAGAACTCGTCGAGGCTGAACACCACTACATTGCGAAAGCTCAGGTTCTCTTTCTTGTGTATTTCCACGAGCGCACGGAAAACACCGACCGGAGATTTTCCCGTAGTGATGCCCAAGATGCACAGTTCTCCGAACTTCTGTTTTTCGCGGATGCAATTCTCGATTTCGCGGGCTACATACATCGAACCGCTTGATTCGGATGCGAATATGTTGGTGTAGACTTTCTCGAATTTTCGGATGATGTCGGCGGGATCGGCGCCCGGTTTGAGGCCGCCCGGCTTGTTCAGTTTGTAATTTCTTGCTGCCATCTTTTATCGTGTTAGAAATAACCCTTAAAGGTAGGAATAAACTGCGGAAATGCAAAATTTCAGATGGCAACAATCCTGCCTGGTTACGGCGCCGCGACCCCTGTTTCCCTGTAAACGGCCTCACCGAGCAGATGCACGATCGCTTTATCCCGGTAGGGGGCAGCCTGTTCTGCCAGCCTGTATTTGGCGCAAAAATCGTCTGTCCCGCTGTAATCCCGCCGGATCAGGATCGGATAGGCGCTCCGTGCCGCTTCGGTCATGTAACGTACGGCGATCAGGTATTTTGAGGCTTCGGAGCATTCGATTCCTGCAAGCAGTTTTTTGTAGCGGACGGTGTCGCGGGCAAGCAGTGCATCGTAGAGTTTGTGGATTTTCACACACTCTTTTTTGAATATGTCCTTTCGGGGCTGTGCTGCAACCGGCCCTGAAGCGGCGAGGAAAAAACTGCCGGCCAATGCGATCAGGTAGATCCGAAAGAGGCGGATGTGAGGTATAGGTGCCACGTTGTTTAAGGTTAATTGTATTACTACTACATTGATTATCAGTTGTTTAAATGCAAATGTAGTGGAAAATCGCGAAATTCAAAATCTTCATTTAAATTTGAATAATACAATGCAGTATTGTATTTTTGTAAAAATACTCAGGCTTGCCAGTCATTCGGAATCCCGGTGACGGCCACTCCTGTCAAGATGAATGTGTGCTGTATGGTAATCGAAAAGTTACAAGGAACCTCGCCCCGTCTCTATACGCTGATCGCTCCTTTGGTCATGCGGCGCAGCGTACTTCGCCTGAACAACAATTATCCTTTCTGGACTTCCCGTTCACACACTTGGTTCGTTGCCGAGGAAGGGGAGTCCGTACTGGGATTCGTCCCGGTCGAAGTGAGGGACAACGGGGTCGTAAAGATCAACAATTATTATGTTTCGGGCGACGACAACAGATTACTTTCCCGGTTGATTCAGGAAATTGTGAATGATTATCGGGGGGATTACACGATCCAGTCCGTCACCCACACGCGTCATATCCCCGTTTTCCTTTCCGAAAAATTCCAGACCGTCAAAGAGTGGAAACTTTATGTCAAGATGCAATACGGTGAAAAACCGTGCGGGGAATCAGCAAATGGATAGCAGCTTGCCGAATGTATATGAACTGGCCCAACGGCGTCTGAAGTTCCTTTTCGAAGCGTTCGACAATATTTATGTCTCTTTTTCCGGCGGCAAGGATAGCAGCGTCCTGCTGAATTTATGCATCGATTACATCCGCAGGCACGGACTCGACCGGAAAATCGGCGTTTTCCATATGGATTATGAGATACAGTACCGCGATACGGTCGCCCACGTCGATCAGGTGCTGGCCTCGAATGCCGATATTCTCGAAGTATACCGCGTCTGCGTGCCGTTTAAAGTGCCGACCTGCACATCGATGTTCCAGCCCTATTGGCGGCCGTGGGAGGAGAGCAAACGGGAGTTGTGGGTGCGGGAAATGCCCGCCGGATCCTATACGGGCAAAGATTTTCCGTTTTTTTCGGCGAAGATGTGGGATTACGAATTCCAAAACCGTTTTGCCCTGTGGCTGCATCGCCGCAAGCGGGCCGGGCGGACTTGTTGCCTGATCGGAATCCGCACCCAGGAGAGTTACAACCGTTGGCGGAGTATCTACAGCGACCGCAACAAGCATCGTTTCCGGGGGGAGAGGTGGATCCGGCAGTGTAAGGCGGATAATATTTGCAATGCCTATCCGATTTACGACTGGTTGACGACGGACGTTTGGACCGCGAACGGGAAGTTCGGCTGGGCGTATAACCGGCTGTACGATCTTTTTTACCAGGCCGGGGTGCCGCTCGAGAACCAGCGGGTCGCCAGTCCTTTTATCTCTCCGGCCATTCCGAGTCTCTCGTTGTACAGGGCCATCGATCCCGATACGTGGGGTAAAATGGTGAGCCGGGTGAACGGAGTCAATTTCGCGGCTCACTATGGTAAAAGCCCGGTCGCAGGGTGGCAATCCGTCAGTTTGCCGAAAGGCCTGACGTGGGAGAAGTATATGAATTTCCTGCTCACCACATTGCCTGCAGAGACCCGGCGGAACTACCTGGAGAAACTCTCCGTGAGCATCCGTTTCTGGCGCGACAAGGGCGGCAGCCTCTCCGACCAAACCATCGCCAGGCTGCAAAAGGCGGGTATTCCGATCCGCATCGGTGAGAAAAGCGGGTACCGTACCGACAAAAAACCGGTCAGGATGGAGTATCTCGACGACATCGACGTTCCGGAGTTCAGCCAGCTGCCTACGTTTAAACGGATCTGCATTTGCATCCTGCGAAACGACCATGCCTGCAAGTATATGGGTTTCTCTCCCAACAAGAACGAAACGCTCCGCCGCAAGAAAATCATGGAAAAATATGAATCGTTGTTGCGATCCTAAACAGATGAAAGAGTACCGCAGTCCTGTCTATAACATCCGGGCCGTTCCGGTGGAAAAGGTCGTGGCCAACAGCTACAATCCCAATATCGTCGCTCCGCCCGAAATGAAATTACTTGAACTTTCCATTTGGGAAGACGGCTACACGATGCCGTGTGTTTGTTATTACGATGCCGAAGGGGACGTCTACGAACTGGTGGACGGCTACCATCGCTATCAGGTACTGAAAACCTCCCGCCGGATTTACGAACGGGAGAAGGGGTTGCTGCCGGTGTCGGTGATCGAGAAGGATATTTCCAACCGGATGGCGTCGACGATCCGGCACAACCGCGCGCGCGGGACGCATAACATCGAACTGATGAGTGAAATTATCGCCGAACTTTCCCGTGCGAATATGTCGGATCAGTGGATCATGCGCCATATCGGGATGGAACGGGATGAATTGTTGCGGCTCAAGCAGATTACCGGTCTGGCCGAACTGTTTGCGGACAAGGAGTTCAGCACCGGCGAAGCGCAGGACAGGGTATAGGCCGAAGTCGGAAGGCATACTAGTAAAAAAACAGCGCGACGATTCGTCGCGCTGCGGAGAAAAGATGATGCAGTAGTGTCGTGTTTTTCATTGTCTATGCCGAGGTCGATATTTCCGGTCGAACCTTAGAATTCGATCCGTTTGGCTTGGCGGATATGTTCGAGGTTGATCGGTGCGTATTGGTCTCCATTTTTTTCCGCTTTGCGCAGGAATGTCTCAGCCTGATCGTAATCCCCCTTCATCATGAAGCAGACGCCGATGTAGTTCTGGACCGCAGGGTTGTCCCGCTGGGTTTCCAACTCCTTCAGGGCGGTTTCGTAATCGCCGGCCGTCATATGTTTCATCGCTTTATTGATCAGCGTGACTCCGATGTTTTCGGGACTGTCGGGATCGATCCAGGTCGTGCGGCCGTTCTCGTCGGTGACCGCCGTCGCGATGGAAGCCGTCCGGTCGATATCGTAATATACCTGGAGGTATCCGGCATTGCGCAGGGACGGGTAGAAACTCTCCAGCATGTAGGCGTAGGGCTTTCCTCCCGCGAGTTGTTTCAGCTTGGTTTTCCTCTCTTCCTGTTCGATCGTGTAGCTGTCGATGATATCGAGTACCTCCTGGCGGTATTCCATGTCCGATGCCGCGACCAGCCTGCGCAGGCCGTCCCAGTCTTCACGGCCGTTGTAAAGTTCGAACAGTTTGTCGTCTTGCGGCATGTCGAGGTTGTGCTGCAGGTAGTTTTTGAACGATTCGGCCCGTTTTTGTGCAAGGGCGGTGTTAAAGGCCAACGAACCTTCGGGAGAGGCGTAGCCTGCGATCACGATCTGTTTGAGCGATGCGTTCGGATCGTCGAGGATCAGCCTGAACGCTTTCCCTACGGCATTCAATAGCTCCTTGTTCCCGGGGATATTCATGTCGATCATGTGCGAACCGACCTTGAACTGAACGACCGAGGTGCCTTTGTCGCGTTCGTTGAACAGGATGTCGTAACGGTTCGGGTAATCTTCCACGGGGTGCAGGAACGGATTTTCGAGTGAGTACTTTTCAAGCTCGGTGAGCTGGTATTCCAGGGGTACCGTGCCGAAAGCCGGGTCGATCTCATAATAGAGCAGCTTGTCAGCGGCGAGGATCCGGTCGGCCCGTGTCTCTTCCGAGCAACAGCCGGTGACGGTCTGCCCGACGGCCAGTGAGACGGAACTCATCCAGTCGCGGTACGGAATGACCGTCCGGTAGCGGATCGTTGCGGGAAGTTCTTTTCGGGCGATGGCCGTACCTTTGTCCGCAGTCTCCCTGTTGCGGGTTTCGTACAGGCTGCGCCGTTTGCCGGTCACGACGGTTTCGTCGAGCGCCTGTCGGTTTGTCCCGTTATAGAGGACGGGAGATATCACGACTTTGTAGTTCGGTTTCAGCTTGTCGACCGTGACGTCGAACGAGACTTCCGCATTCTGGTCTACTTTGCGTATTTTGGTGTTTTCCGGGGTCAGCTTTTCCGGCGCGGCAGCCCATAGCTGGGCCACTGAAAACAGCGACAGAATAGCGGTTAATGCTCTTTTCATCGGGCGTTCAGATTATATCAATTGATAACGAAGATCAGGTTAATGCCCACTTTGGTCGGGCCGAAATAGTTTTTGTTTCCGGATTCGAGCCGCTGGCCGCAGTCGTAACAGGGATACTTGTCGTAATTGAACCGTACGTATCCGACGCCTACGGTGGCTTCCAGGCTCCATTTGCGGGCGAGCATCCATTGGTAACCGTAACTCACGCCCCCGCCGACATAGGAGCCGTCGTAACGGTAATCCTTGCCGTCTTTGGCCAGCCCGAACGGGAGTTTGACTTTGGCGATGTTGTATTCTCCGCCGAGACCGTGTACGCCGAAGAAATGCCCGTTGAATCGTTCGCAGAGCCAATAACGGAATTCCGGCTGTATCAGCCAGTGTTTGAACATTTTGCCGCTCGATTTCTCGAACGGGTTGTAATTGCCGGATATGTCCAGGGTCGTCGCCCGGCCCAGTCCCAGTTCGATACCCAGGTTCGGTGTCGCCAGCGCATCGTAAACGACGTTGTTTTTCAGTACGACCCTTTGGGCTCCGGCCGAGAGTGCTATGGCGGCAAAAGCGAGCGAAAGGATAACTTTTTTCATCATGGAATATTATTCTTCTTTATGGACCGGCCGCTCTATCGGCGGCGGCCGGTCACCTTGGTTTGCAAATGTTACGGTCCGATCCGGGAAAATTACTCGGCGCGTAGCGTAATGATATCGGAAGTTTCTTTCATAATCCGGCGCAGGGTCCGCGTGGCCCGGCGGTCGCTGCTCTCTTCGATCTCGAACAACATCAGGTGGTCGAGGCGCGTTTCTGGAATCATGTACCATTGTCTCCAGCCGTGTGCGAGGCCGCTGCCGATCTCTTCCGCTTCTATTCGGCCCGTTTTGCCGTGCGTGGCGGGATCGTGATTGTCGTGCCTCAGGGCATAGGCGCTCACGACGAACAGCGCTTTGCCGTTGCCCAGGTTGGTCGCATGGTTCGCCCGTTTGAACTTCCTGCGCAGGAATTGCGTATTGACTAGGTAATATTCGTAGGTCAGCGACGTGAATTCCTCCATGTTGTCGTGGTATAGTTTCACCGTCCGGGCCGCTTCGTCCTGGTCGAGGTCCGCCGAGGTCACTTTGAAGCTGACCGTTTGCGTTCCCGGCCCGGCAGGCGTGTAGTAATAATAACCGTTTCCGTCGTCGCTGAATCCGGTCATGTCCGACGGCGTCAGGTTCGGGGCGTGGAACAGTACCAGGGACTGGCGGGCGAATGCATCCTCCGACATGTAGAAGGTTACCAGCGCCTCTTGCCCGGCACCGTAACCCACGCAATTTTGCAGGTAGGTGGTGTGGTGCCTGTTGATGGCGACGAGCGTCAGTGCCGGTCCGACGTAGGCGGTTTTGAATATCGGATGCGATATCGTCACCAGTTCTCCGCTGTGGTTCCTCGAATTCTGGAAGTAAACCGTTTGCGGTCCCGCCTGTGTGGCGGTATAGATATAGTCGATGCTGCCGTCCGCATTCGACTCGATCCGCAGGTTGTTCCGGCTGGCGTTGGTCGGTTCCAGGTTGCGGGCCGTAATCACGCACTCCAATGGAAAGTAGGCTGCCGGGATTTCATCCGGGATATTGAACGTAAGCGTTTTCGAGTCGCCTTTGTTGATCCCCGAAGGCATTCCTGCGGGTTCGAACGTGAATTTTTCGCAGGAGATAACCGTCACGATCCGCGAGAGCGCCCCGGCCGATATTCTGATTTCGGCCCGTTTGAAACCCTCGTCGACGACTTTCACGTCGGCATATACCTTGCCCGCAGTCCGGTCGATGGTGAGGTTGTCCAGGATGCCGTCGGGATCGGAAAGCACCAGCGGATTGCGCAGGTCGCCGTTCGTGATCACATTGCTTTTTTCGTACTTTACATCCAGCTTGAGCCGCTGTGTCGCTACACCGGTTCCCGGGTTGGTCAGGATGTTGACGATTGGGTTTACCGTCAGGCGGTCCGATCCGTCCGAAATTTCCGGCGACTCCTTGATAATCTCCGCATAGAGGTCGTTGATCGGCGGCGAGTTCAGCGCATCTTCGACGCTTCCCGAGCCGATGTTTCCGGGCATGTAATCGATGATCCTGATCCTGAAGTGGGTGTTCCTTACGACCGGATAGAGGTTCAGCTCGCTGTCGATCAGCTGGATTTTGTAATATTTCTTGTATGCACCGCCGGCGTGCAGGATAACGACCGTCTGGTTGTTGTAGCTGTTGTCGCTTTCGAACATATATTTGGGCTCGATGTCGAGTCCGGCAGGCTTGTCTGTGCACATCCCCGGATTACCCGGGAGGGTGGGATGGTCCGCCGACCATTCGAACGGATCGGTTGTATTCGGCCGGAAGGAGGCGACGGTACCCCGGGTCGCATAATTGTAGAGGGCGAACCCTTCGATGGTGAATTGCTCGCGCTGTCCTTGGGCCATCAGATCCAGCAGGTTCTGGTCGATTTCCACGGTCACTTTGGCCTGGTTGCGCAGCAGCTTTACCTGGGGCGGCGTATTGAAATTATCGATTTCCCTGCGGTCCCACAGTACCCAGCCGTCGGATTCGAATTCCGGAATGAGGGTTTGCTCATCTTTACCCAGCGAACCGCGTTCGTCGAACGTGCTCCAATCGTAATTGGCAATGAAATGGATAATGCGGGTGCTCCCCGAGATTTTGGCTTTAAAGGTTCCTGCCAGCATGTCAGTAGCGGTCGAACGGCCGAGGAACAGTCCGTTGGCGTCGAATTGCAGTAGGCTGATATCGCTGACCGTGTTTTCGCCGGACCGGGTACGGAGAACCGTGTAGTCGGGAACCGAATAGGCGAATTGAACCTCTCCGTCTCCGCTTCGGGATACAGGTTCCGTCCCGGGATCATATTTCTGGCACGCGGTCAGGATTGCGATCAGGGACAGCAACAGGATGTAACATATCTTTTTCATCATCGTATCTTATTAGTCGTATCTTTTCAAATGGCTATAAGGGGCGGTCTATGTCCCGCACGCAGCGCACTTCCGCATAGCTGGCGTTTTCTCCGTTCGTACCGCCGGACGGATTCAGGATGCGGAATGCCGAGTTGGACGCGGGGTCGGCGGTCCAGTAACGGTGCCGGTCGGTAATCTCCTTGATTTCGCTTTTGCTGACGTTCTGAAGAATGTCCAGCAGCAGCATTTCGGCATAGGTCGGCATGCGCCATCCGTTATAGGTCACGCCGTTCGTATCGGTCTCGGAGTAGTTTTTGCACCGGCTCACGGCGGCCCAGAAATCGACTTTGTCCGTCGAGGAGGAGACCCGCGAGGCGAACATGAAGTTCGGAGAGATCATCCACCGGTTTTCGGTCGAGGGATCGGTATAGCCGTTTTTATCCAGTACGGGGTAACCGATCTGGCAATATCCGTACTCCATCTCCTGCCTGCCGTCGTTGACGGGGTTGTAAGGGTGCGGTCCGGTGTAGAGTTGTCCGGTCAGTTCCTGGTAATAACCGCGTACATGGGCATCACCCCAACTTCCCCTGGTCGGCACGTCCGGCATCGGAATCGTCCGCAGGTCAGCCTGTTTGATGTTGACCGTGTACATGTTGCGGTTTTTAGTTCCGTCCACATCCTGCGACGTGATGTGTCCGATCCAGATGGGCGGATATTGCGTTATCTTGACACTCTGCACGATATGGTCACCGTTTTCCACGTCAAAAGTGATGGTTCTCGGCACGAAATTGTCCGGAATGGTGCTGTTGATCGTGATCGATCCGTTGTGCACGAAAGGTTCACGGGTGACCGACACGCCGGCAGTCGAAGTTTCGACTCCTTCGACGAATACCTTCAGGTTCTGAATCTCCACGTTGTCCGAGGAAGACTGAAACCCGGTCAGGTAGGTGCTGATGTTGTTCATTACGATCTCCTGTTCGTCGATGTAGAGGTACATGATGTTCTTGATCCATACGTCCACGTGGTTGGTCGTCCAGTCGACCACCTGGTAATTGACACTTTCCAATGTAACCGCTTCCGGTGCGCTCGATCCTCCGTCGCCGTTGATATGCGCAGTGATGTTGTAAATGTAGTTGCGCCGCAGTTTGTACAGGTGGGCCGGGTCATTCCCATCGGACGCGAGCCGGTAGTTTGCGGGAATTTTGTAATAATGGTTTTCGGTACCCGCTCCTTTTCGGATCGGTACGTTCAGGTAAATGAATGTCTCGTCGGCTACTGCGCTGTTCCAGTCGTTTGCGTATGAATAGAAGATGATTTGATCCGTATCTCCCGAAACGGCATCCGTATTCGTATAGGACGCAGTCGTGGCAAGGGCGGGCGAATAGGCGTCGCCGCTTTCCAGCATCCGGCTGTCGTACGCGTAGTTGACCAGTTTCTTCGTTACCTGGCCTGTGGGCTGGTAGTCCGTACCGTAGCTGAGGTTTACCCGGATTTTGGCAACACCCCTTTTGAGCGATACATCGATGTTTTTGTTTGTGTTCGTACCGTCGTTCAGCACCGTTACCGCCGATTTTCCGTCCATCAGCAGCGCAGACTGTACCGCATCGGGATCCAACGCTTCGGCGATGACGGCCGCTTTCAATTCGGCGAGGCTTTTCGCACTGCCGGTGGCCGTCCCTCCGTTCGCTACGACATATACCGTATACCCGGCGTTCAGGGCAAAATCTTTCTGCATTTTCGTCAGTCCGTACCGGACGAGGCCGGCCGCCGGAGTAATACGCTGGTAGTGGACGCAAGCCTCTTCGCCTTCCTGGTAGATAAAGACGTCCAGTGTCGACACCTTATTTTCGTTCAGTTCGTCCGCACCGGTTTCCGACGCTTTGGTGAATTGCTCCACCGGCAACATGACCTGGAGCATCAGGCTGCCGTCGTCAGCGATCGAGTAACCCCGGTCCTTTTGGCACGACGGGGCGAGAAACAGGACAGCCAGCGCGAAGATCGGTAATATCGTATGCTTTCGTATCATGGCACTCATTATTGTATTTGTTTGATCAGAATTTCGGTTTCGGTTCCCGGATATTTCCGTCCGTCGTCGAAGGGGCCTTCCGCACCGTTTGGATTGATTGTCGCTTTTTGTCCGTCTACGGTGATATAGAACCGGCTTTGCCGGTCTGCGCCTGCGGAAAAGGTTTTAGTGGGCACGATCCGGATGTAGAACGGAGTGACCCTGGTAATGCCTTGTGAAACATAATCTCCTTCGGAGAGCAGTTTGAAATCGAGTCCGTTGGTGAGGCTGGCCGCCCAGACCGCTCCGGCAGGCGCCGTAAGGTTGAAGCTGAAAGTGGCTGGATCGGACGTGGATACCTCTCCGCGGTTGGCTCCGTTATCCGTTCCTGAAAACGTAAAAGCCCGGTCGTCGTAAGTAATTTCCGAAAGTTCCGTGTCCCATTTCAGAACCTCTATACGCAGATACAGTATCCCTTGGGGTTCCCCTACGACGGTCTTGATACGGTATACCTTGTTCCGTTCCAGGTCGTACAGTCCGGCCAGATTCTTCAGGTCTCCGCGATAGGTGACCGGAGCGCCGTTTACTTTCACATTTACCAGCAGGTACGGTGTCGAGGAGTCGTCCGGGGCGGCTCCCGACGGATCGATTGCCCCGGAAATATTCTGGTAGCTGTAGAACGACGTTTCGGCGTCGGACGGCGTGCGTGAAGCATAATAGGTATTGTCGGGCACCACTTCCAGCAAAGTCGCCGCCGAAGGCGTATGCGTTTCCGCCTGGCGGATATCGCCTGCGGGCATTGCGTTGCTCTGGTACTGGACGTTGCTTTTGGTCACCTGGTTGCAAAAGATTATAGAAACCAGCTCCACCGCATCGTCTGTCAGCTCTGCGGCTTTATAAACGTGCAAATCCAGCCGGCCTACCAGCCGTTCCATTTCTATCGACGCATTCACTGCCGTACCGGTCATCTCCATTACCTTTTTTCCTACCATGACGATATCGTTGCCCGCGAAAGTCGCGGAAGCGACTTGCAGTGCGTCGAGTACCGACCGGGGTGTCTGCTCGGTGATCGTTACCGGTTGTCCGGCTGCCGTAAAGCTTTGGCCTGCATAATTGGCGATCGCATAAACCGCCTTTTTGTCTTGCGTTACCCGGACCGATTTGGTGTAAAGGCTTGCCGACGATTCCGGCGTGAAGTCCGTGATCAGTTCGGAGAATTCCAGGTCGTCGTTGTCGTTGTTGAATATGTACACGGCCAGGCTGGTGAATCGGTCTTCACCGGTAATCGCCAGATCGCCGTTTCCGTTGCGGGTAATAAGGGCCAAGGCCAGGTTGGCATCCTGTCCCGGGGGGTCATCCCCGGCGGTTTTGCTGCACGATAACACCAACAAGGGGATGCAAAACAGCAATATCGTTTTGAATATCTTATCCTTTTGCATGGATTCCTATTTTTGTGTCGGGTCGATATCTTCTTCTTCCCAAGGGGTAACATCTACCGAAGTGTTGTTGAATCTGAAGCGTATGGCAATTTCCACTTCGTCTTTATCGTCTACCGAGATGGAATGTTCGTTCATGAAATCCACCAGATTGACGGTCTTGTAACGGACGGTGCCGCCGCTGGATGACAGTGTCAGTTGCACGTCGTTGTCGTTGAGAAAACGATAGGCATTGATACGGGAGGTATAATCACCCGTTTCTGCATCGTGTACGAGCTGGGCCCGGTAAACGCTTTTAAGCGAACTGGAAGCCGTGCCGTCGAATCCCATCTGGGGGTGGAGGTTGGCAATGTCCACCTCAACGGGGGCATCGGCCTTGGTAGGGGCCGCCGCTCCCGTAATGTA
>ERZ857951.893-NODE-893-length-35698-cov-3.829139_pt1 | contig 35698 bp, 35 predicted proteins | sample MGYA00519759_ERZ857951 | MGnify/ENA primary metagenome ERZ857951 (study PRJEB31778, sample SAMEA3449377) | human gut metagenome | biome: human gut; feature: human-associated habitat; material: faeces | place: United Kingdom | collected 2010/2012 ...
ACCCTATTCCTCATATCTTTTTATTCTTTTGTCCAATATGTATTGTAGTGCTACACCAAAGTCAAGAAAAGTGAGAAATTTTCACTTGCATTTTTGTAAAAAATGGGGTATAATAAAATGAATACAGCAACAGCAGGGAGGTGCGCAGGATGAAACAACCGGGGACCAAGAGCATAGCGGTCAACCGAAAGGCAAGACATGATTATTTTGTTCAGGAAACCTATGAGGCAGGCATCGAGCTGTTTGGCACCGAGGTCAAATCGCTGCGCTTAGGACAGGTCAATCTGAAGGACAGCTGGTGCGACATCCAAAACGGCGAGCTGTTCATCAAACAGATGCACATTTCCCCTTATGAAAAGGGAAATATCTTCAACCGTGACCCTATCCGTCCCAGAAAGCTGCTGATGCACAAACGGGAGATTCTCAAGCTCTACGGCACCTTAAAGCAGGAGGGCTTGACGCTGATTCCGCTTTCCCTCTACTTCAAAAACGGCAGGGTAAAGGTGGAGCTGGGTCTGTGCAAAGGTAAAAAGCTGTATGACAAGCGCGACGATCTGGCAAAGCGCGATGCAAAACGGACCATCGACCGGGCGTTGAAGGAACGGGTCCGTTAAAAATCTCTACCATACGGGGGCGTACAGGCTTTCGACGGGGATTTTGAAGTATGTCAAGCGAGCAGAGGCGGGCACCTCTATAAAAGTCCATGTTTATTAAATATAAACGCTAAAAATAACGTTACAACCGTAAATTTCAACAAAGAAATGGCGGTTGCTGCTTAATTAAAAGCAGCTGTCCGGCTGAGGAGGACCACGGCTTTAGTTTGGGCATTATGAAGTGGTGAACGTCAGGCAGGAGTGTCTTGTACTGCCGATGAATAAAAGTCTACCGAACGGATGTGCTTGTTTGCCGGTGCATCCATAAGGGAAACTGCTCTTTCGAGCAAAAACGGTAAACTGCGCTCGGAGAAAGATGTATGGATGGATTTTCGGACAGGGGTTCAATTCCCCTCGCCTCCACCAGATGGATATTACACGAACACCTACTTTTTCAAAGGCGGCTTTGCCGTAAGGGTGTGGCTGTGATGTCATAAAACACAAAACGAGGTTTAAGGCACGATGTGCCCTGAACCTCGTTTTTTATATGCTCGTGCCTTATTTGGATTCAGCACCCAATCATAACAGACAGACCGCCGCAAGCAATGCGAGTGTTAATACACACTCACCTTTTCTGCTTGTTGGGACTATGTCCCAAACCCCGCCGAACGCAGAATTCATTCTGCGGCTGCGCGTTCTGCAAACGCTTTTTTGGAGGGTACTAAAACGCCTCCTCATCGCACACCTTTCTAGTTTTGCCCCTTCCCCCCATTTTAGGGCGGGGGTGTTTGGTGTGCTTTAATAAAAAGACTCATCTTGGAAGATGGGGTGGCAATATACCACCCCATCCGGCGATATAATTTCCCCCAAAAAAGGGGGCCAACGGGGTGCTCAAATTTCGCACCTCTTTACTTCGTAAGGATATTGCACCCTCAATTCTAACTGGTATGTCGCAAAATGCGACGTACCCCCCATAGAACAAATCATTCCTCCCCCATTACTGTACCAAACAAAGGGATGCCCCAAAACAGGGCATCCCTTTGCGTATTATCTTGAAGTTCACTTCACTCCTCACTTTTATCAGAATACTTCTTTTTCCATGCTTCCAGTTCCTTCCGCCCTTCTTCGCTGGCATATAATTTCTGGATTTCAGGTGCGAGGAATCGGGCGAAGGAATCAATAATGGACTGTGGCAGTTCGATCTCATATGGATTTTGACGTTTTTCTTGGCTGGCCATAGTGTATTGCCCCAACAGCAAAACCTTTCCGGCTCAACTCAGTCCATCTCACGCTCCTTTTCAACGATACACAGCTGCAAAAGATTGTTCCCATACACAGAGGGGAAACAGGTAATTTCAAAACCTGAGATAATTATCATAGAGCTCCTTTCCCATCCCTTCCCTTCCGGGGGTTTCACCGGAAAAGCCCGCACAAAATAGCTCGGATAGGAAGGGAATGAATCTAATTAAACTGGGTATATTTATCTTTTTCTTTTTATATTCCGTCTGGTTTTCGCACTTCAAGAAAGCGGATTACCGTACTTGTCGAATTCATTATTTAGACTTCTGGCGTTCCGTAACCGGATTTCTTGAAGTCGGTGTTCGAAACCGCTTCATAGTGTTTTGGGTAGATACGGTTGGGTTTTCCACACCCCTGTTTTTTGATGGATACAAGATCTGCATATTGCAGCTCCCGCAGCGTGTCCACCGCTTTTTGACGGCCACGGTGCAGCAGCTCGCACACCTCGTTGATGGGGTAATACAGATAAATTTTGCCATAATCGTCGGCCCATCCGTTTTTGCGGGACAAATCCGTTCGACGCAGGATCATCGCATACAACAGTTTGGCTTCGCTTGACAGGGAGCAAAAACTTGGTGCCTCAAACAGAAAATTGGGCAGTCGTGTAAAACTTTGGGCCGGTGGCTTCTGATGAATGTAAAAGGGTTTTGTAGCCATGACAGGTACCTCCATGCGGACAATTAGAACGTGATTTCTGAGTGATAAGGGGTATTGCTATTCACCTCCATGATTGCCAGGCTGGAAACCGAGCATATATCCGGCTTTTAGAAGCTCTATTTGTCCGTATTCAACCTCCGTTTCCTGTCACTTGCTGTTTTCTGACGGCGGTGTACCTTGCGGGCACAATCGGGACAATACTTGGCACGGTTGGATTTTGCCAGAAACGGCGTACCACATTCTGCGCATTGCTTCAATCCTTTGGGACTGGTGATTTCAGCTTGTAAAGCCGGAGCACCCGGCAGAACCCAATCCCGGAACCAGGTACAACACAGAGAATAAGAGATGCTCTGTACACAGACACAAAGCTCGCCATCATCCAGCGCAATACAATTGCCGCCGTCATAATTGCAGCAAGATTTTCGAATCAGCGCATTGGCTTTTCTCCTTTGCTTGGGTGTCATTTGAATCGACAAATTGTTTTTCCTCCCAGCTTTGTGGTTGCAGCTTATGCAGATATTTTTCCATGCGCTTTCCTCCATTTCATGTAGAGAATTGATTTTGTGAGATTTATGGTTTATAATAAACGTAAACCGTAAACTCCGATTGAATTATACCGCAGAAAAAGCCTGAATGCGGTATATCAACCACAAATTATTTTGGTTTCAGAAAACACGCGTTTGTAAATTATGGTTTATAAACGGATAGGAGGATATACTCATGCTGTATGAGGAAGCACAGATGGCGCTGACCAAAGAGCGGCTGGAAGATCTTCGTAAAGAAAAAAAGCTGTCCTTTGAACAGCTTTCCAAGCAGCTTGCAGAGCGTGGCGTCAACATCAGCCATACAAATCTCAAAAATTATGAAATCAACGATCCTGTCCATCCTCTGTATGGCCGTACCCGCAGCATGAGCATCGAGTATCTGGTCACCTTTGCGGATTTTTACGATGTGTCGGTGGAGTATCTGCTGGGACTGTCTAACTCTCGCAAACAGGAATACCACAATATTTCTGAGCAGTTGGGTCTGTGCGATGGGGCGATTGAAGAATTGATTCGCTGCAAGGAAGATTCTATCAGTGAGGAAGATCCAAAAATATATGCACAGCAAGATACGGCAATTCTAAATGATTTTCTCACCAGTATGGAGTTTGAAATTGTGATGGAGAAGATCAAGCAGAGCCTATTTTCGTACTATCTGTACGCACTGAGCAGTGATGCTTTTGGAACAAAACGGCGTGAGAGAGATGATGAAAAACTGGAAGAAGCCCGCCTGTTGATGAACAAATATGGTTACTTTCCGGTTGAGAATGATGTAATTTCCCAAGTCCACATGGAAAATGCTATTGGCGTACTGAACTCTTATCTGCAAAAATTGCCGAAGCGACTATGTGACGAGTTCCGGAAAAAATAAGAATGAAGCAAGCATCACCAAGATTTGCGCCTTGGTGATGCTTGCTTTTTGTGATTGGTGAATTTTATTTAAACGAATCCTCTGCTTCCATTAATTAATTTGTACATGAAACAGATTCAGCATACACACAGCTTAGATTAGACAAGAGAAGGAGTATACTCGTAAAATAAAATATAGATAGCGAGAAAATTACTTGAATATTCTCGTCGATACTTTGATGTAAATCGCTTACACCAAAAAAACTTGACACGCAAAAAGAGATGTGTTATAATGTTCGTGACAAATAAAAAGGCCTTATGTCCTAACGCTGGGTAAGGACATAGGGCTCGGCATCTTGCGATGCTCTTTCGCAAAAATAGTATAACGTAAGATGCCGTATTTGTCAATAAATTTAAAGGAGGACCTTGATATATGGTCTATATTGATGCGGTACATTACGAAACGGATTCACACGGTTGCGAAGTGATTTCTCAGCTGAAGTGGACAAACACCTTGACTGAGCAGGCAACCAACATTTGCACAAAGGCGCAGATGATTTCCTTTATCAATGACAACCCTGATTGCACCAAAACTAAGTACAATAGTCCAATCTGGGGATGGCGTGAAGGCGAAGACGTCAGAGTGGTTGATAACACTTATCTCCGAACTGATTCCAATAATACTAAAGCGGACAACCTCGGCTCACTCCCCCGATTCTAATGAAAAGGCCAACGAAGCCCAGCATTCGTTAGCCTTTTTTTCGAAGGTGATTTTATGAACAAAAGATTGAAAGATGTAGCCGAAATTCGTTTGTGCTTAGCGCAAAGGGCGACAACTAACAAGATGTATAAGGCACTAACTCCAATTAAGCTACTCGAGAACAATGTCGTGGATGGCTTTATTTTAGATAACAAAGTACGAGCTGATGATGCCACAAAAGTTTGTACCGGAGACATCATCATAAAACGCATATGTCCTTGGTTTGTAAACTATATTGATGAGATTGAGGATGATGTCTATGCCGCAGGGAATCTGATAATTATTACCGCGAAAGCGGTTGATTCGAAGTATCTCGCCTACATCTTAAACACAGAGATTCCCAAAATCACGCAGTCGCTATCTGGCTCAAAAATTCCATCGGTCGGGAGAGGCGATTTGGAAGAAATTCAGATTCCGATTCTACCAATAGAAAAGCAGAGAGCGATAGGTGATTTTTGGCAAAAAAGTGTAGAGCTCTATAAATTAAAAAAGAAACTAGATGAGTTAGAACTAACCCAGGCTAAAGGCATCTTGGAGAACGCGATAAACGGAGGAAAATGAAATGGCGATCAAGAAAACCACGTTTGAAGATATCAAAAACGCATTGTGGGCAGGTGCAAATACATTTAGAGACAACATTGATGCATCAAACTATAAAGACTATGTGCTGTCCATGCTGTTTGTGAAGTATTTGAGCGATACTTTTGATGAGAGTGTTGAAAACTTAAAAAAAGATTATGAGGGGATTCGTCTTGAACGTCAGATTGCAAATCTTCCCTTCGTATTGAAGGAAGAGTACACATTTAATTATCTGCTAAAAAACAAATATGCTGTTGATATCGGTTCCAAAATCAGCGAAGCTCTGACTGGTATTGAAAGCTCTAATGCAATCCTTTCCGGAATTTTCAGAGGTATCGACTTTAACAGCGAGAATAATTTAGGAAAAAAAGAACAGAAAAACCCTCTTTTGCGGACATTACTCGATGATTTCGCAGATTTAGATTTAAGACCCAGCCACATTGAAACAAAAGATAATGAGGTGCCTGCCGATGTTGTTGGCGATGCTTACGAGTATATGATCGGTGAATTCGCCACTATGGCGGGTAAGAAGGCCGGCAGTTTCTTTACTCCGCAGCAAGTCTCGGAGGTAATGGCACAAATCGTAGCCCCCCAAGAAAAGGATCGCGTCTATGACCCGACCTGCGGTTCTGGATCTTTGCTAATTCGAGCCGCTAAAAAAGGTGGATTGGACAAGGTCTCTATCTATGGTCAGGAAGTAAACAATTCGGCTATCTCTATGGCGAGAATGAATATGTTCATTCACGATATTAAAGATGCGCATATCGCCTGGGGTGATACCCTTGCCAATCCCCAGCATCTTGACAGCGATGGAAACCTGATGAAATTTGAATGCATCGTTGCCAATATGCCATTCAGCAAGGACAAATGGGCGGAGGGCTTCAATCCAGGTGGAGAGGTTTCCGTTGACGAGGATGAAACGCCAGTCAAAGCAAATAAGAAGGGCAAGAAAAAAGAATTCAAGATGGAACCGTCTCTCGACCGTTTCCATCGATTCGATATGGGTGTCCCACCTGCCAGTAAAGGTGACTGGGCATTCTTGCTACATATGATCCATAGCATGAGCGGAAACGGACGAGTTGCCGCTGTTGCTCCTCACGGCGTCTTATTCAGAGGCGCATCCGAAGGAAGAATTCGCCAGGCAGTCATTGAGAAAAATCTAATTGATGCCATTATCGGTTTGCCGGAAAACCTATTTTATGGCACATCCATTCCGGCCTGCATTGTAGTATTTAAGCGAGGCCGTACTACAACAGATGTCCTTTTCATCGATGCCTCGAAGGAATTTAAAAAGGAAAAGGCAAAGAACAAACTGCGCGACGGGACCAACGGTGAACCCAACGATATTAAGAGAATTGTTGATACCTACAGAGCTTTTGTGAATGGAGAAAATGCCGAGCAGGAGAAATACAGCCACGTTGCGTCTCTCAGTGAGATTGAGGAAAACGAGTACAATTTGAACATCCCTCGCTATGTTGACACGTTTGAAGAAGAGGAACTGATTGACCTTGAAAGCGTAAACAAGGAAATTGCCGATATTAAGGGACAGATCGCTGCGCTCGAAAAAGAGATGGAGCAGTGTATGAAGGAGCTTGGCTTATGAATGATCTTGTAAAGTATAGCGAGAGGACTTTTGAAGATATCAAACATACCAATGAATATGGCGAGGAATTCTGGTATGCCAGAGAACTACAGCTTACGTTGGAATATTCCGAGTGGCGCAATTTCAATAATGCCATTGAGAAAGCCAAAACCGCGTGCGAAGCCAGTGGATTTGATGTGCATGACCATTTTGTTGATGTCAACAAAATGGTTGAAATCGGCTCTGGTGCAGAGCGTAAAATTGATGACATCATGCTTTCCCGTTATGCTTGCTATCTGATCGTAATGAACGGTGATCCCAAGAAGGAAGTTATTGCTATAGGTCAGACCTATTTTGCTGTTAAAACAAGGCAGCAGGAAATGATTGATGATTTTGATGGGCTGACAGAAGAACAGCGCCGATTGGCAATCCGCAACGAGATGATCAAGCACAACAAACTGTTGGCAGACGCTGCGAATAAAGCGGGCGTAGTGGAGCCTTTGGAGTACGCCATCTTCCAGAATTATGGATATAAAGGCCTTTACGGCGGAATGGACATGAAAGCAATCCATAAGCATAAGGGGCTGAAAAAGAGCCAGAAGATCCTTGACCACATGGGCAGTACGGAGCTTGCAGCAAATCTGTTCCGTGCCACGCAGACCGAAGAAAAGCTCCGTCGTGAAAACATTCAAGGAAAGGAAAATGCCAACAGAACGCACTATGAAGTTGGTGCAAAGGTGCGTAAGACCATCAAGGAGCTGGGCGGCACAATGCCGGAAGATTTGCCCACTCCCGAAAAGAGCATCAAGCAGATAGAGCGTGAAATGGAAAAGAAAAAATTGGAGAACGGAAAACAATGAGTGATTTTGGAGGATTCAATTTTTCAGATCTCCCCCGCTTTGATTTGGGCTTAGCCAATACCGCTCGCCAGGCAGCCGAGATATCTGCTGTTATGGATGATATAGCCGATTATAACAGAAAAAAAGACGAGGCACTTTTTGAAACTGCCGAGGCAAGTCGAGCGCAAAAGGAATTACTTGAGCGGCAGCTGGAAGAAGTAAAAGAGCAGAATAACCTTTTGAAAGAAAATAATGCTGCGTTAAAGGAAAACTATTCTACCCTCAAAGAGCTCTATGAAATGACCAGAGCAGAGGCAGAGAACAGCGCAAACGAAGCAAAGCAAAACAAGATTTTTGGATGGGTTTCATTTGCTGTCGGTACCATTATCGGAATTGCCGGAATTGTAATAGGAATCATTGTTTAGGAGGTCGGCGTATGACCGAAGAAATACAGAAAAGGATTGAAGCAATCAAAGCTGGAAAAGTTCCTGACGGCTATAAAAAAGCTGTTGTAGGAATTGTGCCGAGCGAATGGCAAGAAAAACGCTTATCAGACCTGTTGAGATTCCAAAATGGTGTCAATGCAGAGAAGGAAAAATTCAACAGCGGTATCAAAATGATCAGCGTTATGGACATTCTGGACGAGCGTCCTATCGTCTATGATGCAATCAGAGGGCAGGTAGATATAGATGAAAAGGCACTGAACAACTATAGCGTAACCTACGGAGATATTCTTTTTCAAAGAAGTTCCGAAACTGTGGAAGATGCCGGAAAATCAAATGTTTATTTGGATCGGGACAAAACCGCAACATATAGCGGTTTCGTCATCAGAGGAAAGAAAATTGCAGACTATGATCCCATTTATCTGAATGAACTTTTGAAAACCACTGGTGTTCGCCAGCAGATTATCAAGTACGCAGCCGGATCTCAGCACATCAATGTAAGTCAGGATTCCCTCGCAAGAGTGAGAGTCTGCCTTGCGAGCGAGGAGGAACAGCAGTGTATTGGTGAAGTGCTCTTAAAATGGGACAAAGCCATTGAACTACAGAAGCTATTGATTGAAAAACTGGATCTACAGAAGCGAGCATTGATGCAAAAGGTGCTAAGCCCGAAAAAAGGATGGAAAAAAGTTAAATTAAACACTATTCTCATACCAGGATCAAAAGAAGCAGTTCAAGACACTTCTTTATACAAAAAAATCACCATCAAATTAAACTTTAACGGTATCGAATATGCAGAAATTAAAAGGAAAATGGCAGATACAAGACCCTTCTTTTTAAGAAAAGCAGGCGAAATAATAATCGGAAAGCAGAACTATTTTAATGGAAGTATAGCGCTTCTTGACGAAAGATTTGATGGGTGTATCTGCTCAAATGCTATCATGAGCTTTTCTGTAAATAAATTATGTAACACTTATTTTGTGTTTAAATATTTGTCTCAGCCTGACTTTATGAATAAGCACTCAAATTTAGCAAATGGAACAGGACAAAAAGAATTGTCTGAAAAGGATTTTTTAAATTTTGAGATTGCCTTGCCCCCATTGGAACTGCAGGAACATATCGGTAATATGTTGCATAAAATCGATGATTATACAGAAAAACAGCGCAAAATATTTACCGGACTTAATCAACAGCAGAAGGCGATACAGCAGCTGCTCATGACCGGAATTGTGAGAATGTAAGGAGGAATCTATTATGGCTAAGAATAAGCCTTATGGTGATAATGCACGCAAAGGTGCAGTGAAAAACAGAACGCAGGTGCAGAACCCTAAAACCGGATTGTGGGTAAAAAGAGACAGTGATACCGGGAGATTTATGGATGTCAAAACATCTTCGGATAAGCCTTTTAAAGGTGTAACAAAAGAAAAATAAGCGCAGAAAAGCCGGACTTTTCAGTCCGGCTATTGCTGCTTATACGGGAGGAATGGAGTTATGCCGAGTCATACTATTTTTAACGAGCGTCCGGAATGTCAGGATCGCCTGATTCAGTTTCTCATCAATATGGGATACGACTATGTTTCGCGCAGCGAAGCAGAAAGTAAAAGAAGAAATTTGTCTTCCGTTTTGTTTGAGGATGAGCTGATTCGTTTTCTGCAAAAGCAAACTTATACTTATAATGGTCACGAATTGCTTTTTTCAGGAGAATCGATCACTAAAGCGGTGAAGGAACTGGACGCTTCTCTTTTGCAGGGGCTTTCTATGGCCAGCAAGGAAATCTATCACCATTTAACGCTGGGAATCAGTCTGGAGGAAAGCATTGCAATAGACAGCGACATTCCGGTAAAACAGTCCTTTGATCTGCATTATATCGACTTTGACCATCCCGCAAATAACATTTGGCAAGTAACCGAAGAATTCAGCGTTCAGCGTCCTAACGGCAGCTATGCCCGCCCTGATATTGTCTTAATGGTCAACGGTATCCCTTTTGTTGTAATCGAATGCAAAAAATCCAGTGTAGATGTTGCAGAGGGTGTGCAGCAGAATGTCCGTAATATGATGCCAGATTATATTCCGCAGCTGTTTAAGTTTGCTCAGATTGTAATGGCCATCAATCCGCAAAAGGTGCTGTATGGCACAGGAGGGACGGGCTCGGATTATTTTGTAGAATGGCGTGAGGATGATATTGAATGGCAGAATGAGGTTTGCAAAAAGTGTTCGCCTGATGGGTCGATCTTAGAGCAGGATAAAGTTGCCGTATCAATGCTCAGCAAGCACAGACTTCTTGATCTTGTGCAAAACTTCATTCTTTTTGACAACAATATCAAGAAAATTGCCCGGCATCAGCAGTACTTTGCCATTAACAAATCTATGGACCGGATCAATGGAAAAGACGGCAGCACCTCTAAAGGAGGAGTCATCTGGCACACGCAGGGCAGCGGAAAATCGCTGACCATGGTTATGCTTGTGAAAAAGATTCAAGCTGAAAAAGGACAAGAAAACCCGAGATTTATTATCGTGACAGATCGTGTAAATCTGGATAAGCAGATTAGAGATAACTTTGCAAATTCTCAGATGTCTCCTGTTCGTGCAGCCACTGGTAAGGGACTTAATGTGTTACTAAAAAACAAAGAGAATATCGTGATTACAACTCTAATCAATAAGTTCGAAACAGTGTATCGCAATAAGTATCTTGAACCGGACAGCGATAGGTTTTATGTACTGGTAGACGAAGCGCATCGCTCACAGTATAAGGCGATGTTCAACTATATGAAAGAGGTTTTGCCCAACGCGACTCTAATTGCTTTTACCGGCACACCTCTTATTGCCAAGGCAAAGAAGAACACCTATAAAACATTTGGTGAGCCGATTCATAACTACACCATGAAACGGGCCGTTGAAGACGGAATTACAGTTCCGCTTGTCTATGAAGGGCGCAAAGTCAAACAGGAAGAGCCATCGCTGACGATCAATAACTATTTTGATAGTTTGACGGAAGATCTACCACAGGAACTGAAAGATAAGCTTTCAGATAAATTCAGTAGATTCAAAGCAATTTCGGAAGCCAGAAGCCGGATAAACTTAATCGGCTTTGATATTGCAGATCATTTTAAAAGTTACTGCATTCCCAAAGGACTAAAAGCAATGGTTGTGTGTTCCTCTCGAGCAGCTGCGGTCGAAATGTATGAAGTACTAAAGGGCGTGTCGGGAATCAACCCTCGTGTTGTCATTACATTTGGAGATAAACGAGAGGGTGATGACGATGAATCAACGGATGATGCCATCAAAAAGATAAAGGCTTACCATCAGAAAATGGTCAAACCTTTATTTGGTGACAACGATGAGAAGTATGATGACCACGTCTGCGGGGACTTCAAAAATCCAGAGGGCGAAATCAATATACTGATTGTAAAAGATAAGCTACTCACTGGATTTGATGCACCGGTCGCAGGTGTTCTGTATTTGGATAAGTCTATTCAGCAACACTCCCTTTTACAAGCTATTGCCAGAGTCAATCGAGTTTACAAAGATAAAGATTTTGGATTGATTGTAGACTATTGGGGTGTTTTTGGAAAGCTGAATAAAGCCATCGATATGTACGAGGATGCGGAATCCGGAATGAACGGCTTTGATAAGGCTGATATTGATGGCGCTATCTTCGGGCCAGTAGATGAAAAAAATAAACTGGCCGAAGCATATGCAAATCTGATTGCCATGTTTGATGCTGTTAAGGATTCTCCTTCTTCCGATGATTGGCAAAAGAGCCTTGCGGACGAAAAAAGAAGGAAAGAGTTTTATAACCGCCTTAAAGAATTTGCCAATCTCTTAAATCTGGCACTGTCTAATCGAGATATCTTTGTTGAGGTCGGCTTTGAACTAATTGAAAAGTATCGTAAAGAATATCTGTTTTATAGAAAACTGAAAGATAGCGTTATGATGCGTTATGACGATGAGGTTGATCTATCCAAGTACGAGCAAGGAATCAAAAATCTGATCGACACATTCGTAAACGCAACAGATATTACAACCGTTGTTAAGCCTGTTTCCATTGGCGATGAAAAGGCCATGAAAAAACTGCTTGAACATATGGACTCCAATGAATCAAGAGCAGATGCAATCAAAACTAGAATAGAGTCAAAGTTAAAGCAGATTCGTTATGATGACCCGCTTTTGTTCGAAGAGTTTTCCTCCAAAATAAAAAAGACAATCGATTTGTATAATGAAACCCGTGATGCAGATGCGTATCTGGAGAGTATGAAGATAATGGCAGACGATTTCAGAAATGGAATTACGTCGCAAGATTATCCTTCCCAGATTGCGAACGACAGTGACTCTAAGGCTTTTTACGGGGCCATTCTCACCCAGCTGAAGAAGAATGCTGCAATACAAATCACCTCGGATACGGAGGAACTGATAGCACAGTATTCTTTCAAGATAAAAGAAGTTATTAGCGATAATGCAAAGCGAGATTGGAAGCATAACGAAGTGGTGCACAAGGCAATGCATAGAAGCTTGGATGACTGCCTATTTGATATGTTCGAAGAAATGGGGGTCGTTATTGATAAGTCGAACATTGATATGCTCGACTTAATCATTGATGAGACAATGAAAGTGGCGGTGGCAAGATACTAATGGAATGCTATGATTTAGAATTATCGCCGTCTTTTGAAAAGGTAACAGTCAATATACAGTACAAGAATATAAAAAATGTACACCTCAAAGTGTTTCGAAATCTAAATGTTGTTTTATCTGTTCCACTGGAAATAACAGATGATTGGGTAATCAGCTTCCTTCTAGGCAAATCAAGTTGGATCGAAAAACAACTACAAAAGTACAAGGGTTCAAGTGGGCACAACAACTTGACAAATGTCAAAAGCGGTTCTTCCACTCAATTATTGGGGAAAGATCGCAGAATTATCAAAAAACATTCCAAGACGAACTATGTTGTTGAGGAGGAAAAATATATTCTTGTTTATGCTGATGAAGAAAAAAAGCTACACCAACAAACACTTGAAAAATGGTGGCGTGAGACTGCTTATAAAGTTTACGGTGAAGAAATGGATGAAATTTACTCCAGAATTTTCAAAAAGTATGGTATAGATAAGCCAGCTTTGTATGTCAGAAAAATGAAAACGCTGTGGGGAAGTTGCACACCATCAAAAAATAAAATCACGCTGAACCAATATTTGCTTAAGGCAGATCTTCGCTGCATACAGTATGTTGTCTTGCACGAATTAACACACCTTCTTTACCCATATCACAATGCTGATTTCTATAACTTCCTAACCATACAGATGCCAGATTGGAAGGAAAGAAAAAAACAACTGGATTTGGAGGTTGTTCAGGGATTATAGTTCTGTACCACTTCATATTTTCTTGTTTTGCATAGGTGCCATATCATTCACACTCAAGACAGCAACACAGTGGTTACATCACAAGGGTCTGGCGATATTTTCTTTGCAAGTAATTTGACGGCTGTCCTGTTGTCAGATTTGTAAAAATAATCAAGTGACAACAAGGTGATGCCCTATGCTCCCAAACAGGGCATAGGGCACAAACAGCGTTCGCAGAACGCGCAGCCACAGAATGAAATTTTGTGTTCCAAAGGGGATTGGGGGCGCTGCCCTCAACAAGCAAGTTTGTGGCTGTGGATAGCCACAAGCATTGCTTGCGTCAATATGCTTCCCATAAAAACGTGGTATTTGACAACTATGCGCAAACAGCATTTTATCGTCACAATTATGCTAATAAAGGGTTGAATTTTATTCTTTTATCTGATAAAATGATATTAACGAATGGGGGTGTATCTCTTGAAAGAAGTGGCAGAAAGATTGCGGTCTTTGCGGGAAAGTGTCAAGCTGTCCCAGGTTAAAATGGCCGAGATTGTCGGCGTCAAACAATCCAGCCTGAACCGCTATGAGCTGAATCAGGCTTCGCCGACATTTGAAACACTTACCCGATATGCGGATTACTTTGATGTATCTATGGACTATATCTTCGGACGCACGGACAATCCTCAGGGCAAGCTGTATGAGTACAAGCCTAAAATCCAGCAGAACGACCCCCAGATGCAGAAGTTTGTGGAAATGTGCTTTGACCCCACATCTCCTATGAATGCGCGGCTCAAGGAAACGCTACTGCAAATGCTTGGGGAGGCGAAACAATGAATGTTGTTATCTACGCCCGCTACTCCAGCCACAGCCAGACTGAGCAATCTATCGAGGGTCAGCTCCACACCTGCTATGAGTATGCGAGAAACAACGGCTATCTTGTTGTCGGAGAGTATATTGATCGTGCGCAAAGCGGAACAACAGACAGTCGCGCCGAGTTCCAGCGGATGATTGCCGACAGTGACAAGCATACTGTTGAGGGTGTTCTGGTTTACCAGCTTGACCGTTTTGCCCGTAACCGCTATGATAGTGCTATCAACAAGGCCAAGCTGAAAAAGAACGGTGTGCGAGTGATCTCTGCACGGGAAAACATCAGCGATGATGCCAGTGGCATCCTGGTGGAAGGCGTGTTGGAAAGTATGGCAGAATACTACTCGGCGGAACTTTCCCAAAAGATTCGCCGGGGTATGGACATCAATGCCGAGAAGTGCCTGAGCAACGGCAGCAATCCGGGACTTGGCTACCGTGTGGATGAAGAACGACGGTTTCATATTGATCCTGAGGGTGCTGCGGTCGTCCGGGAAATTTTTGAACAGTATGCCAGCGGAAAGACTGTGACGGAGATTATCCAGTCCCTTAACGCCAGACAAATCAAGACCTCCCAGGGAAAAGCGTTCAACAAGAATAGCCTGCATCGTCTGCTGCGGAACCGACGGTATATTGGCTACTACATCTACAAAGGGGTGGAAACTCCAAATGGGATGCCCCGAATTTTGGAGGACGAGCTTTTTGAACGGGTGCAGCATATTCTGGACCGTAACAAAAAAGCTCCTGCCCGTGCAAGAGGTCGGGAGGAGTATCTGCTCACCACCAAGCTGCTTTGTGGTTACTGCCGTGAGATGATGACCGGCTATGGCGGCACAGGGAAATCCGGCAAGGCGTATCACTATTATGCCTGCAATAATTTCAAGCGGCGCAAATGCAAAAAGAAGGTTATCAGCAAAGAGAAGATAGAAAACCGCGTGGTGCTGGAATGCCGCAAGCTGCTGACGGACAGCAATATCGAGCATATTGCAGCCTCGGTGGCCGCAGTTTGTGAGTCCGACCGGGATACAGTTTCCATCAAGCGCATCAAAGCTGCCATTCAGGAAGCAGACACCGCCATTGAAAATCTCTGGAAAGCTCTGGAGAAAGGGCAGGCTGCTGATATGATTACCGAGCGGATTGAAAAGCGCCAGAAAGAAAAAGAAGAGTTGCAAGCACAGCTGGCCATTGAGATGAACAAGCAGGTTAGGCTGAGTGCAGCCGACATTAGGGCGTACCTCTATGCGCTCAAATACGGCGATAAGAATGATGAGAATACGAAACGGGGCATTATCAATATTTTCCTTCGAGCCGTCTATCTGTTCGACGAAACTTTTACCCTGATTCTGAACGGAAGCGATAAGCCGATTGTTATCGATGACATTCTGCTGGACGAGATCGAGGAGGGCCTGGACAACGACTTGGCCAACCATAATTTGTGTTCGTCGTTGGTTGCGGACGCTCCACCACCAGACTGAGTCTGGACGCATGTCGCGTTCCAGGCTCTTTCTTTTTATCTAAATGTGAGGATCGCGTTTCAGCCGATCTAAACTGACCACCCTTCCCAGACTAAGAACCTCAATCAATCGCTTAATCATGCGATTTGTTGAGGTTTTCTTTTTGCTGTTTTTGAGGTTTGACCTTGTTTTGACCTTGGTTTTTGGAGTTGCTCAACAAATCATCGAATCTATCCTGAATCATTTGAGCGGTTAAACTGGTATCTCCTTGCATCTCGTGTCCGTATACTCCGAAGGTGTCCATGTTTTTGGAATGAATTTTACAGTCCTTTAAAATCGAACACCCATCTCAGCAGTGAAACGGTGAAAGCGCTTTGACCAGCCGTATTACAAGCTAGTATGACTGCAACAAAAGAATGCAAGAATCCTTCAAAATAAAAATCCCTGTGGAAAAAAACTCCACAGGGATACAGAATCACTCGATTGAAGAATGAATGTTTTGACTTCACAAAGCAACTATCCAAGTTTGATAGAAGCATTGCCATCATCATCAATGACGAGCTTCATTGGTTTAATATAGCGATTGTAAAATTGGCGCTGTTCAGAATCGGACATTTCTGCGCGTGTCGAAATATATGCGGTTTGCAGAATGTCATTGATATTGAAGTGGCATTCTTGCTCGAGTTGGGATTTTATTTCTTGCAGCAGAGCAGCTGTTTTAATCTCGTTGCTGTTTCCCGTGCAGAAATCGTTGATATAGGAGAAGGGAACACCTACCTGCTGAAGAGCATTTTTGATGTCCGGTCCGCACTTTTCTTTTTCCATCATCATCAAAAAGTGGGCTTCCGGCAGGGAGGAGATGAGTGCCCAATAGTCGGAATCACTGGAAAAGAGAATGAAGTGTTTGACATCGTTTTTGAAATACTCCTGGCAGGTTGCGACGCATAGCTTCATATCGACCAGAGATTTATCATTTTTTACTCGCTCGATCACCTGATGCTCCAGGGGGATTTTGATGAATTTTGTTAAAATATCCCAGGTGCTGCTGGTGTGCGGGTCATCGAAGAGAATAATTTTTTTGATACTGCCCTGCAATGCTTCCTGGTCCAAGTTTTTCAGCGTTGCGTACAGTCGGTATGGGTCCGAGTTTTCGCAATCAACCAGCATGGTAATATTATCATGGGCATTGAGGAAATCATGGATATTCTTCTTGGTGTTGTCGCTGGCATCAATGACCTTGCTGATGTCATCAAAATGATCATAATTTTCCTCATACAACAGCTCGACAAATTTTTTATCATTGTACAGGATATTGCCAGCCTCGGGAGAATTCCAGTTGATGTAGCAGTGATAGGGGTATTTATTCATCTGAGAATAATAGGCTTCTGCCGCTGTTTTGGTGTTTTTTTCTACCGTACCACTTGGCATGATAAAGAGGTTTTTTACATATTCCCAGTTCAGCCAGATGGGGAAGATAGACTTGCAGTTATTGATGCGGTTATTGATGTGTCGATTGATGTCGATGATATATTGAACCGGACGGACATTGGCTTTTTCGATGATGATATTATTTTCTTCCAGCTGACGCAGACATTCTGTTGGAACATATTCAGGAAGACTGCTTAGGTTGGTAAGATGGTTTATAATACTATCGTTGATGTTTTTAAAGTTTAATTCAATGGATGTACGCAGCATACAAAGGTTTCGGATGATTTGTGCCTGTACATTTTGGTCAAGCTCCTCATAGATTTCCATTTTAGGAGGCTCATACTCATTTTCAAAATGCTTTTTTTCCACTCCGATTAAATAGGCTACTTTGGAGATGATATTATAGGTGCTGTTTGTGCGATCTAAAGGCTTTGGGTTTTCCTGGATGGATTCCTCTTCAAATTCTGCGGATTCTTGGTTTTCAGCAAGATCCTCTTGGTTTAAATACTGGTCCAGCTCGTTTAGAGTGATTAATTTTTTCATAGACACATTCCTTTCTGAATATAGTGTTTTATTGCTTAGAAAACAGAATCATTTGACCCGGTTTCTAATACTCATTATATGGTAAATATAAGACAGACATATGTCTGTCTTATATTTGTTATTAAAAACAAATTGCTTTTACTGCCTTGTTTATTTCTATTCTAACCTACAAACGTCTGTTTGTCCAATGTTTCATCTGAGAAATAGATATGTTGATATAAACATAAAGTAGAAAAAAGAAGATGTTGATTTATAAAAAACGGGAAGCATTTGCTTCCCGTTTTTTTATAAATTTTGTATGTAGAATTGTATAGTGTTTCATGGAATGTAGGTCATTGAATGGGGGATTTTTGAAGTTTTGATGATTAGAAGATAGGAAAAGATGAAAAATAAAGTACCAGAAAACCATATTCGGGGATGAACTCGTCAGGATAAATTTTATCTGCAAGGAAATGAAGAAGAAGGAAGAAGTCTACTGCAAACGATTTTAAGTGGGGAAAATGATAGCGATTCCTGTACATCATTTCTTCACTTTAATTGGCACTAGGGAAGATGGATTGCTAAAAATATGCTTGGTAAAAGAAAATGATTCTTTATAAAATCGGAGTAAAATCGAAAATTTTTACGAAAGGAGGGAGCTTAGGGAAAAGGAGAGGAAGAAAGAATAAAAACTGAACGGGAGGAGAACTTGAGGAGAGGCAGAGATTCTTACAATGCTAAAACTACGCGCAAACAGCATAGTAAAGGGAAAAATAGAAGGAGTTGCTATACAGAACAGGAAGATTTTTGATAGGACTGCTGCCAGAAAGAGGGCGGATGCAAGGAAAAGAGTAAGAATAATACAAAATCAGAAGGGAATTTCTAAAAAACCCCAAAAAATCTTGCAAAATAATTGGGAAATTTGTTTGCAAAACTTATTTGTGTCACAAAAACTGTCACTGGTTGAAAAAGAAATGAATAGAAGTATAATAATAATGTGAACGAAAATATCAAATTAAAAGGGGAAAAAGAAAGAAACGGATTGATTCATGCCGATAAAAGGTGAATCCTTCAAAAACAATTCAGAAAGTATGAGGAAAACTTCATGGAAAAAGAAAAAGACGAAATTGAAATTGACCTGCTTGCGTTGGCGCTTGCGGTCTGGAGGAAAATTTGGCTGGTATTGGCGATGGCGATTCTTGGAGCTGCGGTCGCATTTTCCTATGCCAAGTTTCTGGTGACCCCGCTGTATCAGGCGAAAGCGATGATGTATGTCAACAACAGTGCGATTTCACTGGGGAACGCCTCCTTCAGTATTTCTTCCGGTGAGTTGTCCGCGGCGCAGAGCCTGGTGGATACCTACATTGTCATTATGAAGAGCCGTCTGACGTTGGATACGGTCAACGAGAAGATTAAGGCGGTTGACCCGGAATGTGAATACACCTATGAGGAGCTGTCAGGCATGATTACAGCCGCGGCAGTCAACGGCACCGAAATTTTTGAAATTGTGGTGACCAACCCGGACAACCAGAAAGCAGAGCTGATTGCCAATACCATCGCGGATGTTTTGCCGAAGAAGATTGCAAGCATTGTAGAGGGCAGCTCGGTTCGTATTGTAGACTATGCGATTGTTCCTGCATATCCGGTATCTCCAAGTGTGACCAAATACACAGCAATCGGTCTCTTATTCGGCGGTATGCTCAGTGTGGGCATCATTGTTCTGATGGAGCTGATGAATGAATCCATCCGTTCGGAAGATTATCTGCTTCAGACATACGATCTGCCAATCCTTGCAGTTGTTCCGGCAATGGGAGCAACGAGCAGATCCCGTGGAATCAGTGAGTATCAGAAGCAAAACGGAAAGGAAAAAGAATAATGTTCTGGAGCAAAAAGAAACAAAACCAAAAGTTGTTCGCCGATGTTGCATCGGAACAGCAGAGTATGATGGGAAGCAACCTCAATTTTGCAGCATCCGAAGCGTATAAACTGTTGCGCACCAACCTGACCTTTTCCTTTACCGATGATGAAGAACAAAAGATTATCGGAATTACAAGCTCTGTAAAAGGAGAAGGAAAAAGTATTACAGCGATCAATCTCGCGTATACCATCGCAGAGGCAGGCAAAAAGGTGCTGTTGATGGAATGTGATATGCGACTGCCGACAATCGCCAAGCGATTGAGCTTAAAATCCAATAAAGGATTGTCCAACCTTTTGGTCGGCATGAATTCAGCCAATGAGGTTATCCAGGAAGGAGTTCTGTCCAAAACAATGGATGTCATTCCGGCAGGCGATATTCCTCCAAATGCGTTAGAGCTGTTGGCATCCAATCGAATGGAGTACACACTGGAATACCTTTCGGAGTATTACGACTACATCCTTTTGGACCTGCCTCCGGTGACAGCGGTTGCCGATGCACTGGTTGCTTCTAAACTGGTATCGGGTATGATTGTCGTGGTTCGACAGGATTATGTGGGAAGAGCCGCTTTATCGGAAACGATGCGCCAGCTGAAATATGCCAATGCAAAGGTGCTGGGCTTTGTCTTTAACAGTGTGGATGATTCTACCCTGCCATACAACAAAAAATATTACCGCAAGGGATATTACAAGGGAAAATACGGCTATAACTATGGCTATCAGTATGGTTACGGACATCAGCAGGTAGAGAAAGCACAGGAGAAAGTAGGACAAAAATGATTGATTTTCATACCCACATCTTGCCGAAAATGGACGATGGAAGCAAAAGCACAGAAGAGTCGATTGCGATGCTGAAGATGCAGGCAGAGCAGGGCATCCGATGGGTGGTTGCTACTCCGCATTTTTATGCAGAGCATGAAAGTCCACAGGATTTTTTGCAGCGACGCAATCACTCCTATCAATCCTTGCAAAAGGAGATTGAACGGCAAGGGTTGCAGGACCAGCTTCCCAAAATTCGATTGGGTGCAGAGGTGCGGTATTTTGAAGGAATCAGTCATAGCGATGTCATCCAGAATTTAAAAATTGAAGGAACAGAGCTGTTGTTGTTGGAAATGCCTTTTGTTTCTTGGAGTAAACGAATCATTCAAGAGGTTCAAATCATTCGTCAGCAGCCACAAATGACCGTTCTGTTAGCTCATGTCGAACGTTATAGGGGAATACAGGGCTTTTTCTTTGAACGAAAACTGGAAGAGATAGGAGCCTTGATACAGTCTAACGCGGAATTTTTTCTCAACAAAAAGAGTAGAAAAAAAGCCCTGCATCTATTTGAGCAGGGGAAAATCAATTTGTTGGGTTCGGATTGTCATAACTGTACCGTTCGACCGCCCAACCTCGGGGAAGCTATGCAGCTTCTGACCGAACAGTTTGGGGATTTGTCTGTTCGTTATCTGCAGGATCAGCAGAGAAGATATATGAAAGGAATTGATTAAGATGAAAAAATTCATGACACTTTTTTTGACAATGGCTTTGATTGCCTCGATGTCTCTGACAGGAGTTGCAGCTAATTTTACCCCTAGCGTACAGGGAAAACCGGCACCGGAGGTTGTTACCAATGTGGTGACCACCCCAGATGGTAAAAAACAATCCTATGTAGCACAGGTGATCGATAAGGAAGGCAAAGTAATCAAAAACATTGAGAAAGACAGTGTTGTCATTACTCCGGTTTCCAAGTCTAAAAAAGCAACACCGGAAGTAAAGGCAGCTTTGGATAAAGCCTACAAACAGATTAAAGATGCCAAATCTTTGAAGGACTTGGTACCGGATATTGAAACACACTTGAAGAGCCTTTCTAAAACCTTGAAGGTGGAAGATATGGTTACCCGCGATTTGTTTAATATTTCGGTCAACAAGGAAACAGAACAGTATCTCAAGAATGGTAACTCCCTCAAGCTTAGCTTCCAGTTGGGCGTGAAGCCAAACACCAAGGTTGTTTGCATGACACTTGTTGATGGAAAATGGACGGTAATCGATCAGTCAAAGGTGAAGGTCAACAAAGACGGTACCGTAACCGTAGAGTTTACCTCTGCAGGTCCGGTGGCATTTGCAGTACAGAAAACAAAAACGGTCGCAAAGACTCTGAGCAGAGCATCCCGCTCCTAGTAAGCCGGGATAAGATGGAAAAAAGTTTGGAGGATCATGGATGCCACAGGTTCACGTAAAAAAGAGCAATGCCAAAAAGATTCTCGTTCTGGTTACAGTTTTGCTTCTTTGCTTAGGTGTAATTGGAGCCGTTTCCTTTTGGGAAGCCGGGCTGGAGAAGGAAGCCATGTCGGTTCAGGCAGAGATTGATGAGTCGGCACGCAGAAGAAGAGAAGGCTGGATTGAGCGGGATGGAGTCTGGTATGCTCCCAAGCAGGGACAGGAAACGATGTTGCTGATTGGTCTGGATAAGATGGATCCTCTAAAACAATCCGAAGGCTATAACAATAATACGCAGGCAGACTTTTTGCTACTGGCAGTTTTTGATGATATAGAAGAAAAGGTCCATGTCCTTCATATCAACCGAGACAGTATGGCAGAAATTCCTGTGTTGGGTGTCGATGGTCAGCCGGCCGGTAGCGTTACCGGTCAGCTGGCGTTGGCTTATACCTATGGTAGCGGCTTGAATGATAGCTGTGTCAATACAGTAGATGCAGTTTCGGATTTTCTTTATGGAATAGAAATCGACCACTATGTTGCCATGACTATGGGAGCTATCCCGTATCTCAACGATTTGATTGGCGGGGTAGAAGTTACTGTTTTAGATGATTTTTCCGGTATCGACGACAGTTTGGTGGAAGGGGAAACAATCACCCTGAAGGGTGAGCAGGCACTCCATTATGTCCGCAATCGTGCAGAATTGGAGGACAGCACCAACCTCAACCGTATGAAGCGCCAGCAGCAGTATTTGATGGCAGCAGCTCAAAAGATTGAAAATTTGGATGAGGATTTTACAATTTCACCGGAGCAGCTGGCACAGATTGCAAAATATATCCTTTCCGATTGTTCGATTGACACGCTTTCCAGAATGTCAGAGCAGTTTGGAACATACAAGCTACAGGAGCTTCAAGATATCCAGGGTGAAGCGGTGCAGGGCGAAGAATACATAGAATACTATGTCGATGAAGATGCCCTGGCAGAGCAGGTACTGGAATTGTTCTATGAAGAAAAATAGTTAAGAACGAAATAACAAGACAATATGAACTTGAGTTAGAAATCCATTTTTCAGGTGGGTTTGGTTTTTTTTACCCTTTTTTAAGGAAATCAAGGTGATTTTTGGCGCTGTAAAAATTGTTCCTGTTCATGATCATCCTCCAGACGGGTGTGGGAAGAGGAAAAACGCACACAAAAAAATCCCAAAAGGGCAAAGAAGAGAAAAAATACACACAGGATGATGATTCCTAAAATCATAAAATCAATGGGGACCTCCTTTATCACATACTGTTATTACAAGTATAATGCAGGAAGGATAAAAAGATTGTCGAAATGAAAGACAGAAGAATGCACGATAGAAAGGACTGATAGACCTTGTACAAGAAATTTGAAACCAGCTGGTTAAAACATATCGACTTTTTGCTTGTCGACGTCTTGGGCTTACAGCTGGGATTCACCATTGCATATCTTTTGTCATTTGCAATTTTTGATTGGGATGCTTCCTACTTTGGAGATCTGTATTTTCAGATTTCCATGATGCTGTTGGTGACCAACGGATGTGCCGGCTTTTTGGATGAAGGCTACCACAACATCTTGCGGCGAGGATATATCCAGGAGAGCAAAGCGAACTTAAAGCATGTGATGCTGATTATGGCAATGATGCTGTTGTATTTTTATATTACTCGTCAAATTGTTAGAATCAATCCTGTGTTCTTTTTGATGATGGCAGCTTTCTCTGTATTTTTGACCTATGGGTTGCGCTGCGGGTATAAGTTTCTGCTCAGACGAAGAAGAGAAAACAACCCGGAACAGAGCTATCATATGATGGTGCTGACCTGTAAAGAGCGTTTAGAGGAGGTTCTTGAAGGGTTAGAAGGTCCTGCCTGTAAAATTTGCGGTATCTGTTTAGCCGATGAAAAAGAGGTTGAGCAGCATCAGGGAATCCCAGTTGTATGCGGAATGGAACACCTGTTAGATTACATCAAGGAAAATGTGGTGGATGGGTTGTTCATTGATTTGCCAGATTCCATACCGCTTCCAAATTCAATTCTTTCCATCTGTGCTACTATGGGTGTTTCCACCCATCTGGGTCTTGCCAGAAAGGATTACGCTCATCAGGGGGAAATCGTGGAGAGAATCGGCGAATATACCGTATTGACCAGAAGTGTACGGATTGTAACCGTGCGGCAGCTTTTTGTGAAGAGAGCAATCGACATCTGCGCCGGTCTTGCCGGAGTGCTGGTGACCGGAATCTGTTTTCTGTTTGTAGCACCATTGATTTACATAGCAAGCCCGGGTCCTATCTTCTTTTCGCAAACCAGAGTAGGCAAGAACGGCAGACTTTTTAAGATATACAAGTTCCGTTCGATGTACATGGACGCAGAGGAACGGAAAAAAGAATTGATGAAACAGAACAAGATAGCCGATGGCATGATGTTCAAGATGGATGATGACCCGCGTATCATCAAGGGTATCGGTCATTTTATACGGGATTATAGCATCGATGAGCTTCCGCAGTTGTGGAATGTTTTAAAGGGGGAAATGAGCCTGATTGGCACCAGACCTCCGACAGTGGATGAATACGAAAAGTATAATTACCACCATAAAATCCGACTTGCAATCAAACCGGGTATCACCGGAATGTGGCAGGTCAGCGGCAGAAGCAACATCACCGACTTTGAACAGGTGGTGGAGCTGGATGCAAGCTATATTACCAACTGGAGTTTGGGTCTGGATTTTAAGATTCTTCTGAAAACCATCAAGGTTGTTCTGCAGAAAGATGGAGCATCATAAGCAAAATTCAGAAGATAATACTGTACTATCATAACAAAAAATTATGAAATTTTAAAGGGATAAATATATAGAAAAGGTGAATGGAGGAAAATAGAGATGGGCAGACACGTAAAACCGGCGCTTGTAATCATGGCGGCAGGCATCGGCTCTCGCTATGGAGGCGGAATCAAGCAGTTGGAGCCGGTCGGAGCCAACGGAGAGATTATTATGGATTACTCCATCCATGATGCGCTTGCAGCAGGTTTTCGTAAAATTATTTTTGTCATCCGACACGACATCGAACAGGATTTTCGTGAAGTTATCGGAGACCGAATTGAAAAAGAAACTGCTCATCTGGGTGTATCTTTCCACTATGCTTTTCAGGAGTTGGATGACCTGCCTGCCGGTTATTCGCTGCCACAGGGAAGGAGCAAGCCTTGGGGAACCGGACAAGCTGTTTTGTGCTGTAAGGAAATTCTGGATGGACCATTTGCTGTAATCAATGCAGATGATTATTATGGCAAGCAGGCATTCCGCAATCTGTATGATTTTTTGGAAGAAAATGAAGACGAGTGCCAATTCTGTATGGCTGGCTTTGTATTGAAGAATACGCTTAGCGATAACGGAGCTGTCACCCGCGGAATCTGTCAAATGGATGAGCAGAATTACCTCCAGACGGTGCATGAAACTGCTGGAATTGTGAAGACTCCAGGCGGAGCAGTGGCGGGAGAAGAGGTATTGGACACCGAATCTCTGGTTTCGATGAATATGTGGGGGTTGACCGTAGATTTTCTGGCAATGCTTGAAGAAGGATTCCACAGTTTTTTGGAAAGCATGAATGGAAATGAGCAGAAGGCAGAATTTTTGCTCCCGATTTTTATTGATGAACTGCTCCAAAAAGGAAAAGGAAAGGTAAAAGTTTTGCCGACCCACGACCAATGGTTTGGTGTTACTTACAAGGAAGATAAGCCGAGTGTTGTATCGGCGTTTCAGAAGTTGATGGAACAAGGGGAATATCAGACGCCCCTGTTTGGCGATCTGTAAAGGAGTTTGAATGAAGAGAACGCTGTGTTTCCGAACGATTTTTGCTGTTTTGGTGATTGGCATTATGGCAACCGTATTTTTCTTTTCCTCACAAAGCGGTGGAGAGTCCAACCATCTGAGCCAGGGCGTTTTGGAACACATTTTAGGTTTCTTTCAAATCCATGTAGACCCGATGAAGCTGGATCAGTATAACCTTGTCCTTCGCAAAATTGCCCATTTTTCTCTGTACTTTTTACTGGGTGCAGGGGCAATGGGATTTTTGCTTACCACCCCGCTCAAGAAAAAATATTGCTTTATGCTCTCCCTTGTGTTCTGTGTGTTCTTTGCAGCCACCGACGAGTATCATCAGTTCCTGTTGGGTACACGTAACGGAAATGCTTTGGATGTTCTGCTGGACTCGATGGGGGCGATGGTGGGAGTGAGTGCGATTGGTGCTTGGAAAAGAATTCGCAAATAAATTAGAATTGTAATATCTTTGTGTTGATATGAGTGCTGTAGGAGGAAAGTTGTGGTAGCAAAAGAAAAGCTTAACATATGTATGCTGGGGCACAAACGAGTACCCTCGCGTGAGGGCGGAATTGAAATTGTTGTGGAAGAATTATCAACACGAATGGTGGCGCTAGGACATGAGGTGACCTGTTATAACCGTGGAGGTCATCATGTGAGCGGTCAAGAGTTTGATGATAAAAAAAGGATGAAATATAGAGGAATCAAACTGAAAACAGTTCCTACCATTAATCTGAAAGGGATTGCAGCAATGTCTTCCTCGTTCTTTGCTGCCATCATGGCTACATTTGGTAAGTTTGATGTTGTCCATTTTCATGCAGAAGGACCTTGTGCGATGCTCTGGCTCCCGAAACTGTTCGGCAAGAGATGTGTGGCAACAATCCATGGTTTGGATCATCAGAGAGCAAAATGGGGGAAACTTGCCAGTACATACATTATGCTGGGTGAAAAGTGTGCAGCAAAATTTGCAGATGAGATTATTGTTCTTTCAGGAGGTGTGCAAAAGTATTTCAAAGATACATATAACCGGGAAACAAAATTCATACCGAATGGTGTTAATCGTCCGGAAATAAGAGATGTAGATTTGATTCGTGATAAATTTGGTCTTGAAAAAGATAGTTATATTCTTTTTTTAGGAAGGTTGGTTCCAGAAAAAGGAATTCAATATTTGATTGAAGCATTTAAAGAAGTCCATACCGATAAAAAACTTGTGATTGCTGGAGGTAGTTCAGATACAGATGAATTTGCAAATGAACTGAGAGAAAGGGCATCTGGGGATGAACGAATTATCTTTACAGGTTTTGTTCAAGGACAACTGTTAGATGAATTGTACAGCAACGCCTATTTTTATACTCTGCCAAGTGATTTGGAAGGAATGCCACTTAGTTTGCTGGAAGCGATGAGTTATGGTAATTGCTGTCTAGTGTCTGATATTGAAGAATGCGCTTCTGTTGTGGAGGATCGAGCAGTTACTTTTAGAAAATCCGATATGGCAGATTTAAAGAATAAGTTGCAGATGCTCTGCGATAATACAAAATTGATTTGTGATTATAAAGAACAGGCAGCAGACTTTATATTTAGCAAATATGATTGGGATATAGTAACAGAAAAAACGATAGAGTTGTATCAAAAATAAAAGAGGAATTATGAAAATACTGATGATTAACAATCTCCTCTAACCGAACGCAGGTAGTGAGATGTACATAGTGAAAACGCCTGAAAAATAGCGTATTTACGGCACTTTTCGAGAGATGGGTAGAGCTGCGAGAGCAGTTTCAATCTCGCTACCTAGATTCAGCAACAGCAGATGATTTTATCATAAGAACTTTCAGTATCACTACCTGCGTTTGTATGGAGCACTCTGGTTTATGAACAACACATTGGAAGTGCTTCATCTGAACAGAGGTAGTGAAATAGAACATAGAATAAGGAGAAATTTAACGTGAGGACGCTGATTTTGAATAAATTTCTGCACCGAAACGGCGGCAGCGCTGTTGCCGCTGTATTTTCGGCAGGGCTTCGGGCTGCGGGCGCTGCGCCCGCTGGAAAGCCTTGCGCCCTGCTTTTTGCTGTGCACCGGCTGCGCGCCCGTCCGCACTGCACCGGTGTGGGTGCCGCTGGAGGACAGGGTACAGCTGGCGCTGCTGCTGGCAAAGGGCTATGCCGCGCTGGACAGCCGCCCCTACGGCGGCAGTCTTGCACTGGCGCTCTATCCGCTGAAAGAAACGGAATAACGTAAACCAGAGAGGGAATGGGAAATTATGAAGGCAGTGATTCTGGAAAGCTATGTGATGGAAGAAGGGGACTTGGACTGGTCCGGGGTAAAGGCACTGGTGCCGGACACCACCAGCTATGTGCGCACCGACTACGCCGATATTGCGCCCCGCATCGGGGATGCAGAGCTGGTGCTCATCAACAAGTGCCGCATTGACGAAGCAGTGCTGGCGCAGTGCCCGAACCTCAAGTGGGTGGGTATCATCGCCACCGGTACGGATAATATCGACCTTGAAGCCTGCCGCCGCCATGGGGTGGCAGTGGCCAACGTGCCAGGGTACTCTACTTATAGCGTGGCCCAGATGACTTTTAGCCTGCTGCTGGCCATCTGCCAGTGCGCCCAGCGGTACGACCGGGCAGTAAAGGCCGGATACTGGCAGCTGGGCATCCCGGCAGAGTACGGTCTGCTGCCGCAGGTGGAGCTGCTGGGCAAGACCTTTGGCATCTACGGCTACGGCAGCATCGGCCGCCAGACCGCCCGCATTGCAAGGGCCTTTGGCATGGAGGTTCTGGTGTGCACCCGCACGGTGCGCCCGGAGTACGCCGCCGATGGGGTGGAGTTCGTGGACTTTGACACCCTGCTTGCCCGCAGCGATGTGCTCAGCCTGCACTGCCCGGCCACCCCGGAAACCCGCGGGCTGGTCAGCCGGGAAGCCCTTGCAAAAATGAAGCCCGGCGCTATTTTGCTGAACACTGCCCGGGGCGCACTGGTGGACGAGGAGGCCGTAGCCGATGCGCTGGAAAGCGGCAAGCTTGCCTTTTACGGTGCAGATGCTTTTGCCACCGAGCCGCTGCCGCCCCAAAGCCGGTTGCGCAGTCTGCCGGGCGCGGTGCTCACCCCGCATATCGCATGGACCACCAAGGAAGCATTGCAGCGGCTGATGGATATCACCACCGGCAACCTGCGCAGCTTTCTGGCCGGGAAAGGCGAGAATATCGTCAACCCTTGATTTTGGCAGGGCACTGTACTATACTGTTCCATGATTTCAGGCTCTCCCGGCAAAGGAACTGCCGTAAAAATAACGTATGCACAAGAGCATCCGGCAGCTTTGCCGCTGCTCTGAGGGAGGTAAAAATGAGTTACGCCATCGTATTCAGCAGCAAAACCGGCAACACCGCACTGCTGGCACAGACCCTGCAGGAGCAGCTGCCGCAGGCAGACTGCTGCTATTTCGGCGCACCGGACGCTGCCGCGCTGGCAGCAGACACCCTGTATGTGGGTTTCTGGACGGATAAGGGCAAGGCGGACGCCGACACGCTGGATTTCTTGCAGCAGCTGCACGGCAAGCGGGTATTCCTGTTCGGCACCGCAGGCTTTGGCGGCAGTGCGCCCTACTTCGAAAAGATCCTTGCCGCCACCCGGAAGGCGCTGGATGGCAGCAACACTGTCATCGGCAGCTTTATGTGTCAGGGCAAAATGCCGGCGTCCGTCCGGCAGCGGTACGAGGCCATGAAGGCAAAGCCTTTGCACATCCCCAATCTGGATGCCCTGATCGAAAACTTCGATAAGGCGCTCTCCCACCCGGATGCCGCAGATCTGGAACAGCTGAAGCAGGCCGTAAAGTGAGTGAAAAAGAGCGACCGCACATTGTTTTGTGCGGTCGCTCTTTCTGTATAAGCTATATAGGACAAACGTTAGTCAATGGTGGTTTTGGTGCGCCCGATGCCGATGACGGCGGTGGAGATCTTTTTCCAGCTGTCGCAGCCGCACACGCCGTCCACCCGCAGGCTGGTGCGCTTCTGGTAGCCGCGCAGAGCCTGCTCGGTGCGGGCACCAAAGATGCCGTCGATACGGCTGCCGGTCTGGTAGCCAAGGGTGGAAAGCGCATCCTGCAAAATCATGACATAGCAGCCCCGGCTGCCCCGGCGCAGGGTGGGGTAACCGGCGGTGGTGCCGCTGCACGCCGGGGTGCCGTAGCGGCGGTCAAAGTGCACCCATGTGGGGGTCTGGCTCAGCGGCTCCACATAGCCCCATGCGCCGGAAGTGCGGGCAGCGTTGTAAATGGCGGTGCGCTGGCGCTGGTCAAGGCTTTGCCCCACATCGAACGCTACCCCCGCGTAGTGCTGGCTGCGGGTGCCGTGGCCACCCTCCCAGATGCGGCGGAAAGCGTACCCTACCGGGATGCCCCTGCCGTATTTGCGGCGGGTCAGGTTCCACGCTTCCATGGCTGCAATGGTGGTCCATAGGGTAGGGCTGGCCGATTTGCCCCGGAACTCCCGCAGCCGCAGGGTGGTCAGGGTGCTGTAAGGCATGGGGTCGTTCTCGTTCAGGTTTGCGTAGGTGTATACCTTGTTTTCGTAGGCGTCATAGATCAAAAGGCGTGCCATCCCTCATTCCTCCTTCTCGCAGCCGCAGGGGTCGGTACACTGGGCTTGCAAGGCGTGCCATGTTTCGCGGTACACGATGCCGTTTACCGGCTGCAGCCCCGCCTGCTGCTGGACAGCCCGCACGGCAGCGGCGTCTGACGCGCCAAAGCGGTTGTTATCGGCCACATAGCCCTCGCCGCAGGAAAGCTGTGCCCGGCGGTTGATCCAGCGCTCCACCTGTCCTACCTCCTGCCCGGCGCTGCCCTCGGCGATGGCGCGCCCCGGGTAGGCGGTGCCGGATGGTGTGTCTCTATCGGGGTTCGGGGCATGGGCGGCCAGCTGCAAACTCAGCGCTTCCACCGCCGTCCATGTGTCGGCATCGGCAATGCCGGTCTGCTCCAGCCCTAATAGCTGCTGGGCGCTGCGGGTGGCTGTGGCAGTTTCGTCGGTATAACGGTCGGCAAGGGGCGGGGCTTCCACACTGGAAAAATAATAGGCGATGCGCAGCAAAAGCAGATTGTAGTACAGCACCGCCTTGCCGCTGCTGCCCACCGTCAGCGGGGTGCCGGGGTAGGGCAGACGCTTTAAGGTGACCACCGGGCCGGAAGAGCGCAGCTGGCTGGCGCGGCCATAAAGGGAGTTCCATGTGGTGCGCCCCACTACGCCGTCCACGGTAAGCCCTGCAAACCGCTGGTACGCCCGCACCGCCCGCTCGGTATCTGCGCCGAACTTGCCGTCAATGCTTACCGGCGGGATACTGCTTTCGTAGGCACTCATGAGGTAGAGGTAAAACTGAAGTTCCCGCACCGGCGTGCCGGTGGAGCCGCTGCGCAGCACGCCCGGGTACTCGCCGGGGCGCAGGGAAGAGGAGAGCAGCCGGTTGGCGATATCGTTGTACACCTCGTACAGCTTTTGCCATGTGGTGCGCCCCACCACGCCGTCTGCTGTCAGCCCGAAGTACCGCTGAAAACGCCGAACAGCTGCCGCCGTGCCCGCGCCGAATTTTCCGTCCACAGTCACGCTTTCAAGGCTCGTGTACACGGTGCGGGCAATCTTCAGCCAGAACTGCACCAGCCTCACATTCTGCCCGGAGGAACCCTCCCGCAGCGGCGTGCCGGGGTAGGCGTTGGGGGTGCCATTGTCGGACTGGATGCTCAAAAACTCGTCGTACAGTTCTTTCCAAGTGGTCTGGCCCACTATGCCGTCCACTGTAAGGCCGTATTTGCGTTGGAAGGCGCGTACCGCATTGGCGGTGGCGGTGCCGAATACGCCGTCCACTTTTACGGATGGAATGGCGCTGTCGTACTGCGCCAGCGTGTTCAGCCAGAACTGTACCTGCTCCACCGCGCTGCCGGAAGCACCGGTGCTCAGCACCGTGCCGTTCCATGTGCCGTTGGACAGGGTGCCGGTGGAAGTCTCGCCCTCGCTGGTCAGCTCGGCGAGGTCCTTTACCGATACATAGATGTAGCTGATCTTGTACCATGTCTGCCGCCCCACTACGCCGTCGGCGGTCAGGTTGAACTGCTTCTGGAACGCCCGCACCGTTGCGGCCATCCGGCTGCCGAATACGCCGTCTACCGTCAGTTTGCCAAGGAAGGGATAGTCCTTGGCGATGCGGTTCAGCTGCCTTTGCAGGGTGAATACCGCCGTGCCGCGGCTGCCCTGCCGCAGCGGCGTGCCGGGGTAGCTTTGCGGGATAGAGCGGATATTTTTGGTGCGCACGATCTCGATGCTGCTGCCGTAGTAGTAGCGCAAGATCTGCAAGGCGCTGCGTCCGTTGTTGGCCAGCGTAACCGTGCCCCACTGCTTGAGCCCCGGGCAGGTGACCGACTTGCCATCGCAGTACTCGGAATAATAGGGGTTCACCGTGCCACGCTTGCGCAGATAGGTGTTAAAGATATCGTCCGTAATGCGCACCATCACCTCAAACACCGTGCGTCCGTGGACGTAGTACTGGTCGTAGCTGGTGGAGTTGGTGATGTTGAAGGTGTAGCCCTTGCTGGGGTACCACTCGGTGTAGATGCGGTTCAGCGCCAACGAGATCTGGCAGTGGATGTTCGCCCGCAGTGCCTGCTCCGGCCAGGTGGGATACACCTCGCTGGAGGCTACGTTGGCAATATAATCCCGGAAGGAGACGGTCACGTTGCGGGCGGAAGCTGCCGGTTTGCCCAGATGCACCGTGATATTTTTGGGAATGACGACCTGATCCAGTACCCGGGGTGTGCAGTTTTCCCGCGGCTGCGGGCCGCTGCCGCCGCTGCCGGCAAACAGGGCGTGCGGCGGGATGACGATGGGTGCGTCCGGGATATCCCGGTCTTCCTCGGTAACAGGAAGCATCTGGGGCTGCGCCAGCGTTACCTGCCCGGCAAAGATCTGGATGCCCTCAATGCGCACGGTGCGGTAGCCGGGCTTTGCGGCGGTCAGGCTGACAATGGCGTAGGGGCGAGTGGTGTTGTCCTCGTCCAGCGACAGGGTGCAGGCGGGGGCTTCAACGGGAATATCGGCGGCGCTGCCGGTGGCATCGGTGATGCGGTGCAGGGTAAAGCCGTCCCCCTGCACCGCAACGGTCACCCCCTCCACGGGGGCAGACTGGCGTGCCGCAAAGGTCTGGATGCGGAGAGTTCCGGTGTTTTTCATGGAGATACGCTCCTTTGCTGGTAAAAGTATGCTTCTGCCCCAGCGTATTCCGTCCGGTGCCCGGGCGTGCATGGCAATGCCCGCAGCAAACAAAAAAAGCCGCCCGTAGGCGGCAGGGGAGAATAGCTTATTTGGCGCTGTCCTTGGCAAGGGCGGCGTCAATATTTTTTTGCAGGGCGGCAAGGTTTTCTTCCTTGTCAATGCCGCCCAGCAGGGGCTGGCCTACAACATTGCCGTCCCGGTCAAAGACGTAGGTGGTGGGGAAGGCCATGATGTTCAGTGCAAACTTGCCGGCCTCGCTGCCGGAGGCAAAGTAGATGTTGCGGTAGCTTGCGCCCTTTGCAGCCAGCAGCTTTTTGGCGGCTTCGATGCCCTGCTGGCTGCCATCCAGCGTCTCGGTGTTGATGCCGACCACCTCGCCGCCCTGTGCCTTGACCTTTTCATTCAGGGCGTTCAGGTCGTCCAGCTCCTCTACACAGGGCTTGCAGCCGTTGAACCAGAAGTTCACCACCGTAAAGGCGTTGCCCGCAAACAGGCTGTTGTCCACCGGGTTGCCCTCTAAATCGCTGCCCTCAAACTGGGGGAAAGCAGTGCCCTGTGCGGCGGCACTGGAAGCAGCCGCGTCCGCAGGGGCAAGAGCAGCAATTTGTTCCTCAATGGCACGGATCTTTTCTGCATCGGCGGTCAGGGTCTTGTACTCCTCATCCGAGAACTGATCTTTTGCCTTTTCCACGGCACTCAGCAGAAAATCGCCGTAGTTCGTGCTGAGGGTGGTCTCAGTCACGTTTTTGTCCATGGAGGAGAACACCTTCTCCCACAGGGCATCGTTTGCGGAAAGGATCTCGTTTTCCTCGGCCAGCAGCTGCTCCTCGGTCTTGCCTTCCGCTGCCGCAGAGGAAGCGGAAGAAGATGCAGTAGAGGCAGAGGATGCGCCCTGCCCGCAGGCGGCAAGGCTGAAGGCCAGCACAAGGCCAAGAAAAAGTGCGGTTACACGGTTAAGCTTCATGGTTTTACTCCTTTGTCGTTTCAGTGTTTGATTTGTCTCCCAGCCCGAATTTATACTGGATGGCGTCCGTAGGGCAGGCTTTCATGCACATCCCGCAGCGGATACATTCGGCGTGGTTGGGGGTCTTGGTAATGTCTACGTCCATCTTGCAAGCCTTTGCACAGGCTCCGCAGGAGACGCATTTGTGGGTGTCTACGCGCATCTGGAACAGCGAGACCTTGTTCAGCAGCGCATAGAACGCGCCCAGCGGGCACAGCCACTTGCAGAAGGGGCGGTAGAACACCACGCTGCCCACAATGACTGCCAACAGAATGCAGGCCTTCCATGTAAACAGCTTGCCCAGCGCGGCGCGGATACCCGCATTTGTCAGGGAGAGGGGAATGGCACCTTCCAGCACGCCCTGCGGGCAGAGATACTTGCAGAAGAACGGGTCGCCCATGCCCAGCTCGTTGACCGCCAGCAATGGCAGCAGCACCACCATGACCAGGAGCACAGCATACTTTAAATAGCGCAGCGGCTTCAGCTTCTTGGTGGAAAGCTTGGGGGAGGGAATCTTGTGCAAAAGCTCTTGAAACCACCCGAACGGGCAGAGGAAACCGCAGATGAACCGCCCCAGCAGCACCCCGAAGAGAATCAGGATGCCGGTGATGTAGTAGGAAAAGCGGAATTTGGAGGAGCCTATCACCGCTTGAAACGCTCCCACCGGGCAGGCACCGGCAGCGCCCGGGCAGGAATAGCAGTTCAGCCCCGGTACGCAGACGTATTTGCCACTGCCCTGATACAGTGTCCCTTTGGCAAAGTTGGGCAGGTGGAGGTTGGTTAAAAGGGTCGCCCCGGCCTGTATAAAGCCCCGGAAGCGAGCAAGGGGATTTAATTTTTTCTTATCCAATGCCTACACACTCCATACACAGCCGGATGGCCTTTGAAAATACGGTGTCTGCCTCGCCCCGCCACACGCCGAACAGCAGCATCAGCACCCCGGCGGCAAGCAAAAGCAGCTGCGCCTGTTTTTTTGTCATGAACATCATAGCCTCCTGTTGTTTGATGGCATCAGTATACACCATGCGTGATAAAATCTCTGCTAAGAAAATCTTAACACGAATCTTAACACCGTCTGCTATAATCTGTTATAATGAAGAAAAAACGCAATTTTTATGGGAAAGGTGGAAAACAAAGATGCGCCTTTTGGTGGTAGAGGACGAGCACTCCCTGCGGGAGGATATTGCCCGAAAGCTGCGGCTGTCCGGGTACGAGGTGGATGCCTGTGCAGACGGCGAGGCCGCGCTGGAGGCACTGGCAGCAGAGCGGTACGACCTTGTACTGCTGGACCTCAACCTGCCCAAGGTGGACGGAATGCAGGTGCTGCGCACCCTGCGCCGGCACGACCTTGAGACCTGTGTGCTGATCTTGTCGGCACGCAGTGAAATCGCAGATAAAGTGGAGGGGTTGGATGCCGGGGCGAACGATTACCTTTCCAAGCCCTTTCACCTTGCAGAGCTGGAAGCCCGGGTGCGCAGCCTGACCCGGCGCAAATTTATTCAGCAAGACGTCTGTCTGTGCTGCGGACGGCTGAGCTTCAACACCCGCAGCCGCGTTGCTGCTGTGGACGGTCAGACCCTTGCTTTGACGCGGAAGGAGAGCGGCGTACTGGAATATCTGCTGCTGCATCAGGGACGCCCGGTCAGTCAGGAAGAACTCATCGAGCACGTCTGGGATGGCAGTGTAGACAGCTTCAGCAACTCCATCCGGGTGCATATCTCTGCCCTGCGCAAAAAGCTGCGGGCGGCGCTGGGCTACGACCCCATCC
>ERZ857951.901-NODE-901-length-35334-cov-3.900196_pt1 | contig 35334 bp, 30 predicted proteins | sample MGYA00519759_ERZ857951 | MGnify/ENA primary metagenome ERZ857951 (study PRJEB31778, sample SAMEA3449377) | human gut metagenome | biome: human gut; feature: human-associated habitat; material: faeces | place: United Kingdom | collected 2010/2012 ...
AGCAGATCCTTAACTCCCTCCACCAGGGTGTCTCCGGCCACCAGGGTGCCGTCCACTTCAAAGTCCGGCATGCTTTCCTGGGAATACTGGGTGTAGAAATTGGTAAGCTGAATGCTGGAGCCGTCGTCAAAACTGAAGACGAGGTTGTCTCCCGCGCGCTCCATGGTAGCCTGATCCGTGGGGAATTGCAGGACCAGGCGGGAATCGGCCACACTTTCCAGAACTGTATGCTGTCCCGCTTGCGGACGGGTAAGGATGATATCTGCCATTGTATTTGCCTCGTTGGTTCGCGGGGAAAGGCCCTGGGGCCGTCCCGTCAGTGCTTGGCGATTTGTTCCAGGATGCAAAACGCGCGCCGTCGGAAAACCGGCACCGCCGCGTCCGCGCAAAAAATGCGGAGCGCAGCGGCATCAGCGCCGCGCAATCGGTACAGGGAACCGGCAGAAAGAGAGGGAAAACATCCGCGCCACGGCCGAAACGCGCCTGAAAAGCACGCCCGGCGCGGGAAGAGCGGCGGACAATTTCATTGAGGTCGCAAATACGCGATCACCGCGGCAACGCAGTGCCGGCAGGAGCGGTGTGTTGCGGGAATCTCTTTAAGAGGCGTAAGGAGTACGCCCGGGAAGGCTGAACGGGCGAGCCTTCGGGACAGCTCGCGCTATGGCTGGAGACACGTTTTTGGCGTATATGCTTTCACCATGCACTTTCTTAATAGGCAGCCCGCGCGGTTCTGTCAAGAGGAAAACCGCGCGGGGCACCGGATTACAGCCGGATCAGGGCCTTCTGGCATTTTCAGCGGCGAAATGCTCCGGGGACTGTTTCCGAATCAAGGAATCTTCCCTTTCAGCCAGGAAAGCAAGCATGTTGCGAAAGGCATATGCCCCAACGGCACGCGACAGGAGCAAAAAGCGCGATTTGTTTCAGCCGTTGGCGGCTATGCCGCCTTACGGATAAAGACAGCATCGATGACAGCGCCGCAAGGCAAAAAAACAGAAAATACATCCCGGCGGCACACGGACTGATATCAGGCCAGCAACGCCCGCGCATCGGCCACGCGGGCCTCATCCTCACGGCCCAGCGCGCGCAGGGCGCGGGCCAGGGTCTGCCAGGCTTCCGGCCGGTCGTGCAGGCCCGCGCTCTTGCGCGCCAGCAGCTCGGCCATGGCCGGGTCTTCATTGCCGTCCAGATAGATTTTAGCCAACAACAACATGGCCGCCGCGTCATTGGGATTGCGCAGCAGGGCTTCGTGCAGGAGCTCCCGCGCCTCGCCGCCCCGTTTCTGGCGCGCGGCCACCCGGGCCAGATGCCGACGGGCCGGACTCGGCGTGCCGGGCCGGGCATCCTCAATGGCGGCGGCCCGCTCGTAAAAGCGTCGCGCCTCGCCGCGTCGGCCGCCCTGCTCGCAGAGCTGGCCCAGGCGGATATGGGCAAAGAGATGGTCCGGCGCAATTTTGACGCATTGGCGGTAATATCGGGCGGCGGCGCGCCGTTCGCCCAGGGTCTGGCACACCGTACCCAGATTGTAGCAGATCTGCGCGGCGCGGGTCTCGTCCGGGCTGTGTTTGAGAGCTTCCAGGAAATGGCGGCGCGCTTCATGCTGGCGGCCCAGGGCTGCCATGCACACGCCCAGTGAGTTCCAGGCCATGGCGTTGCCCTCGTCAGCCAGCAGAGCCAGTTTGTATTCCTCCACCGCGCCGAAGACGTCGCCCAGGCTGTAACGCCTGTCCGCGCTGATGTTCAGGGCCAGGGAATTGCAAAGGCCCGCCCTGGGCTCGGGCAGGAGCAGCGCGTATTCCAGAGCCTTGAGCGCGCAATCCTGCATTTCCGCCTTGCGGAACTGCAAAAAAGGATATCCGGCCAGTCCGGCGGCCGTCGCCAGACCGTGCTTTTTCAAACCTTCGCAGAGCTGGGCATACACAGGCAGCAGATCCTCAGCCGCGCGGCCGGGATGAAAGAAAATCAGGCTGTTGCTGCCGTAGCGCCCGCCAAAGGGCTCGGCACGCCCGGCGTCTTCCGCCGCCGTGGCCCGGACCGGCGCGAGCAGGGCCCGCCAGAGCTCCAGCGCCTTGCGCATGCCGCGTTCGGGCTCACTACCGGCGCGCGCGCCGCTGGGAGCCAGGCGCGCGATGACCAAGGCAAAACGCGCGCATTGCTCCCGCTCACGCGCGAATCTTTTCAAAAAGTCGCCGTGACCGTGTAAATCGCCCTGCGCGCCCTGCTCTTCCGGCTCCGTTGCGGCACGGGACGGGGCGTCCGCCGACGCATTCTTCTCCGGCGCGGCAGGCTGTGCCGGGGCCATGGCGGCCTGCTCCGTCCGGGGTTCGCTGCCCGGCGTTTTTTCCTCAGAGCCAAGGCCGGGAACATCCGGAATGCCTTCCAGAGCATTTCCCATATCCGAAGGACTCAGAACAGGCAGTCCGTCCAGCAGGGCCAAGCTGTCGCCCGGCTCCGGAATCACGGCCGCGTCCTCCAGATGCAGGATTTCAGCCACGGCATCCAGTTCCCGGACATGCAGCAGTACGATTTCGCCTTTGTAGCAGGCCGCGTCCCGCGCGCCGCCGGACCAGACCGCGAAACGCAGACCCTCGCGGGCCTTGGTCTGCCGGCCCAAGCTGATCCGCAGACGGCCCAGAGGCAGATTTTCCAGCACCACGCCGCCGTCCTGAAGGATGCGGGCAAAGGGCATGATCCGGCTTTCGCCGCCCAGACCGGCCCCGCTCTGCCCCTGGGCGGCCACGTCGGCGGCCAGGCGGGCCCGGGCCATAAGCTGGCGGGCCTGCTCGAACATGGGCAAGACCAGTTCCGGCCCCTGCATGTCCTGGGGATAGAGCGCGTGTCCGGCGCAGAGCAGGGGGCGCACCGGCTGCCGGGTCAGGGGACCGGGCAGGCTCACGGCTTCCATGCGGCCCAGAACGGCGCGGGCCAGCTTGTGGCAGGCCCCGCGTCCGCTGGCGGACAACAGCAGAGCAAACTCGTACCGGCCCACGCGCGCGGCCAGCACATCCGAAGGCAGACCGGCGCGGCAGGCCTCGGCCATATGCCGCAGAAATTTTTCACTGAAGGCAAAACCGATCTGGCGGGCCATCTCCTCGCCGTTGCGCAGACGCAGCACCACAAGTCCCATGCACAGGCGGTGCAGGGGCGCGGGCCTGCCGTCGGGCTGGGCCGGATCATCCAGGTGAGCGCGCACCCGCGCGGCCTCATCTTCCATGCGCGCATACAGGGCGTCTTCCGTCGCCAGGCCGGTAACCGCGTCCGTGCGCGCGGCCCTGGAACGGGCCAGATTTTCCAGGCAGAGCGCGACCACGGACGGCAGCGCGGGCAGAAGCGGCCGTACTTCGCGCGCGCGTACTCCGTGAAGCATGAGCACGCCCAGCAATTCCTCCCGCCAGACCAGCGGCAGCAGAAGACGACGCTCGCGCGGCAAAAACTGCGGCGCGTCCGGCGGGTTTTGGGTGGGAAAATACAGGGCGTGCCCGTTGAATGTAAAAAAGGCGGCCAAGCCGCTGCACAACAGGCCTTCCATGTCCATCAGATCGCCGCGCGCGAGATTCAGGTCCTGCGGAATTTGCTTCATTTTTTCAGTGTAGTCCGGGGGGTGGCCGATTGTCTAGAGAATATCTTGAAACCCTCGCCTCCCGCCGGGCCGCGCTCCCGCATTCCCCCCGCTGTTCTTCCCGTTGTTCCGCCTCTTGCCCGCGTTGCCCCCGTGGTATAGCATTGCGGCCATACTATATTATTTTGCAGAGGACATCACATGCCTGTAGCCACCTTCCCTCTGGGGCCCTTGCAGACCAACAGTTACCTTATCCACAACGCCGGTCAGGCCGTGGCTGTGGATGTGGGCGGCGAGCCCGCGCCCATGCTTGAATATCTGACGGAACACAAACTTGCCCTGGCCGCTATCTGCCTCACCCACCGGCATTTCGACCACCTCTACGGCGTGGCCGAACTGGCCGGAGCCACCAAGGCAGTGGTTTACGCCCCCACGGGCGACGACAGCCTGGCCGAGACCGAATCCGGCAAGGGCGGCATCTGGGGCTTCCCGCCGGTGCCGCCTTTCGACAGCCTGCCCATGCCCACGGGATCGGCCAGCTTCGGCGGCATGGAGTGCCGGGTGCTTGAGACGCCGGGCCACACGCCGGGCGGGGTATCCCTGTACTTCCCGGCGGAAAAGCTGGTCTTTACCGGCGACGCCCTCTTTTACCGCTCCATGGGCCGCACGGACTTCCCCGGCGGCGACCAGGCCACCCTGCTGCGCTCCATCAAGGATGTGCTTTTCACCCTGCCGGAAGACACCACTGTCTATCCGGGCCATGGCCCGGCCACCAGCATCGGCGACGAACGCAAAAACAATCCCTTCTGCGGCGAGTTCCGGGCGTGAACCAGATTCTGGCGCTCCTGTGCAGCCCCCGGCCCGGCGGCGTTTCCGACAGCTTGGCCCGCCTTTTTGCCGAAGGCGCGGCCGAGGCCGGGGCCGAAGCACGCCTTGAGCCTTTGCGCCGGTACAAAATCGCGCCCTGTATCGGCTGCGGGGCCTGCGCCAGGCCGCCCCATGCCTGCGTGCTGGCCAGGGGCGACGATCAGGCCGAGGAACTCTTTGCCCTGTTCCAGGCCGCACCCCTGGTGCTGCTGGCCGCACCCATCTATTTTTACGCTCTACCCGCTTTTTTCAAAGGCTTCATCGACCGGAGCCAACGCTTCTGGGCCGCGCGGGCCTATGATCACGGCCCCAGGGCCGGGCTGCCCCGCCCCCCGGTCAAACCGGTGCTGGCGGCTTTGTCGGCCGGCAGGCCGCGCGGCGGGCAGTTATTCACGGGCGCGCTGCTGACCCTCAAATATTTTCTGGCTCCGCAGGACGCCCGAATTCAGGAAAAACGCCTGCTGCGCGGCCTGGACACGCCGGAAGACCTGGCGGCACGCCCGGCTGTCTGTGACGCGTTGCGCGCCTGGGGCCGTCACTGGGCGCAACGGCTCGAAGCCCGGACAGATGACGGGCAAAGTGCGTGATTCCCGGTTTTCTGCGGCGCTGGTGCCGGGCCCTCGGGCTGAGCCAGACCCGTTGCGCGCATTGCCTGCGCCCCTTCTCGCCCCTTGAAACCGCTTCCGGCGCAAGCCCGGCCACCGGCCCCGGCGGGGCCGCCGCGCCGCTCTGCCCGGAATGCTGTTTGCTTTTCCTGCCGTATAACGGCCCACGCTGCCCCCGTTGCGGTCTGCCCCCGGTGGAGATAGGGACGGACAAACAGACGGCGGATGCGTCGTCCCGGCCCGCCCCGCTCAGCCGTTGCGGCCAATGTCTCCAGGAAGAGCCGCCCTGGGACGGCCTGGCCTGTTACGGCCTTTACGAAGGCGCGTTGCGCGACGCCCTGCTGCGGTTGAAATTCGGGGGCGAGCTTTCCCTGGCCCCGCTGCTCGGGGCCTGCCTGCTGGAAGCCTCCCGCTGCCTGCCCCGCCCCGACGCCTTGCTGGCCGTGCCGCAGCATCCGGCCCACCTGCGCCGCCGGGGCTTCAACCAGGCCCACGAGCTGGCCAAGGCCCTGCACCGCCTGACGGGCCTGCCCCTGCGCCCGGAGCTGTTGCACCGCGTCAAACCCGCGCCTCCCCAGGCCGGACTTGCCGCCGCCCAACGACGCCGCAACGTGCGGCGCGCTTTTCAGGCCGCGCCCGATGCCGCAAACCTGTGCCTCTGGCTCATTGACGACGTGATGACCACGGGCAGCACCCTGGCCGAGGCCTGCCGGGCCCTGCGCGCGGCCGGGGCACGGGAGACACGCGTGCTTTTCGTGGCCCGGACGCCCCGGCGGGACTAGCGGCTGTATCTAAGAGCAGTTTGCGCTTGAAATTATCGCTTAACGGCGCAGTAAATCCGGCTTGCGATAATTTCGCGGTGCGGATTTTCAATATCAAAACGCTCTAAAATGCGGCTTGCGACCCCACAGCGCGCATGACAACGCCCCACCCTTTTGCTAAGCTGAACCGGGCGCGGCAATAGTTGCTTTCAGTGCCTGAAAGCCGTGTTTCACACGGCAACGGGCAGTTCCGCGGAACACCTTTCTCGGGACGCCGCAGCCCATTTCTGAGTTCTGGTCGCGTTGACAAGCTCAACGCTTTCACCCTTGCCGCGTGAAGATGCAAACGCGGCCCTACAATGCCCTTCTGATGCCGCCGGGAGATCCCATGTCACGCGCCTTTTTCTTCACGCCCCGCGTATTTTTTCGGCCGCTTCCGGCCTGCCTGTGGCTGCTTGTGCCGCTGTGCTGTCTCACAATCGCCCATCCCGCAGCCGCCCAGGTGACGTTGCTGGTGCCGAGCCAACCCAGCATTGAAGCTCCGGCCAAGCCGGACACCCCGGATAAATCGGATAAAACGGCCAGGGCGGACAAAACGGACAAGACCGAAAAAGAGACTTCCCAGGCCAAGGGCAAGGAAGAACAGAAAAAAAATACTGCGGAGCAGAAAATCGCCCAGACTCCGCCCAGTCCCGCAGCAGAGGCCGCTCCGGCTCCAAAGCCGCAAAACAATGAGACCACGGCGAGCCAACAGACCGACGGGCGCTCTCCGGCGGCGCCCGCTGCCGCCGCTACGACGGAAACCAATGGGCAGGACGCCGCTGTTTCCGGCGGAGCAGCCAAGCCCGAGCCTCCCCAGGCCCCGCCCATCTCCGAGGAAGTGGACGTGCTCATCAGCATGATGCGCCCCTTCCGGCACGAAGGCCTGCCCATGGATATGCCGCAGCTCTTCGCGGTGCTGCGCTACGACGACAACACGCCCGCCAAGGACGGCGTCCTCCAGCCCGAACGGCACGACCTGCTGGGCGATGTGGAGGAAATCCGCTATCTGGACCAGAAGGCCTGGGGCGCCAATGTGGCTCTGAGCCGCCCGGGTCTCTATCAGTTCGTCATAGAGGGCCGCCCTTGGTGGGATGCCGCCCGCGACCGCTTTGTGCAGCATTACGTCAAGACCACCCTGCCCGTGTACGGCGTGGAACGCGGCTGGGAACTGCCCGTGGGCCAGCGCTTTGAAATCCAGCCCCTGACCCGTCCCTTTGGCCTGACGGCCCCGGCTCTCTTTTCCGGCCGCGTGCTGTTCAACGGCAAGCCCCTGGACAACGCGCCGGTGCGTATGTCCCGCATCAATACGGACAAGCAAAGCGCGCCTACGCCCTGGCAGGAAGAACTGGCGGCCCGTACCGACAAGAACGGGCAGTTCGCCTTTGTTCTCAATCAGCCCGGTTGGTGGTGCTGCGCGGCCGTTGCCGCCGGTGACCCGCTCAAAGGGCCGGACGGCCAGTCCAAGCCTCTGGAGCTGGGCGCGCTGCTCTGGCTTTATGTGGACGGCGCGTCCGCCGAGCCCCGCAAGCATTAGCATATATTTATCCGGCCACGCCCGAAAAAACCGAGAGCCGGACAGAAGTCCGGCTCTCCTTGTTTCAGCTCATTACAACAGCCGCAAGCGGCATTATTGCACCCAACGCACCACGGCCTCTTCCGGCCGACGGGTTTTGGCCCGGGGCTCCCGGACGCGGTAGCCGAAGGCCACCATGCAGGCCACACCCCAGCGGGCCGTGTCCAGCAGGTCCTCACGCGCCAGCACATCTTCCAAGTCCGTCTTGTGAAAGCCCTCAATGGGGCATGAATCCACGCCCAGCAGCGCGGCGGCGGTCATCATGTTGCCGAGGGCGATATAGCACTGGCGGGCGGCCCATTCGAAACCGGCCCGTTCATTGCCCGTCAGGGCAAAGTCCTTGTCCAGAAATTCCCGATATTTTTCCGTGCGCGGGCCGGAAATATCCTCGGAGAGATGCTGGGTATCGCGCATGATGGTGTCCTGAATATACGGGGAATCGGGGTCCAGTTCGGCGGGCTTGCGGGCCATGATGACCACAAAGTGGCTGGCCGTGGGCAGCTGGCGCTGCGCGCCCCAGCTCACGGCACGGATTTTCTCGCGCAGGCCGTGATTCTGGACCACCAGAAACTGCCAGGGCTCAAAACCGAAAGAGCTGGGCGACAGGCGGCCGCCTTCCAAAATAGTATGAAAGTCCGCGTCGCTGATTTTCTTTTTCGGGTCGAATTCCTTGCAGGCGTGGCGGAAGTGCCAAGCCTTCATAAGCATATCTGTCATATGGGACATGGGGAATACTCCTTGCTATCGTCATTGAGCCGGGTGGATGCCGTAACGGCGTCCATACCGGTCTGATTCCGTTGTAGCGCGGCCGGGAGGCGCTGCAAAGAGGAAAATTCTCCCCGGTGTGGCGGCCTTGCTTTTTCCCCACAAATCCATATAGTATACATGATGCGCGTAGAGATGTGAAGCCGCGCCAGTCTTTAACCACCCCCGCCATGGGAGTTTTGCATGAAAGCAAGTGCCATTCTGACCGGAATATTTCTGCTTTTTTCCGCTTTTGTTCTCACCCTGCCTGAACCAGTCGACGCCGCGCGCATGGGCGGCGGTCGATCCTTCGGCGGCAAGCCCTTCATGAGCAGTCCGGCACCCGCGCCGACCATGCGCCAGCAGACGCCCAACGCGCAACGCCAGCCCATGAACCAGGCCCAGGCCGGTCAGACCGCCGCGCAACGTCCCGGCCTGTTCGGCGGCATGGGCGGCCTGTTCGGCGGCCTGCTGGCAGGCACGCTGATCGGCTCCCTGCTCTCGGGCAACGGTTTCGGAGGCGGCGGCTTCATGGACATCATCATTATCGGCCTGCTGGTCTTCCTTGGACTCAAGCTCTTTGCCCGCTTCCGCAACCGTCAGGCGCCCGCGCCCGCAGGGGCCGGCGCGCAGGGCGCTTCGGCCATGGGCGGCCTGCACGGCGATTTGCGTGAGGACAGCGCATCATCCCAGGGCATGCGCCGCGACAACGCGGCGGCCGGTTGGGACGTCCTGCGCAACGCGCCTCAGGGCGGAGCGGGCCAGGCGCAGGCCTTTGACGCCGCGCCTAGCGTGGATGTACCCCAGGGGTTTGACGCTGACGAATTCCTGCGCGGAGCCAAAATGGCCTACAGCCGTCTGCAAAACTCGTGGGACAAACGCGATTTGGACGACATCGCCCAATTCGCCACGCCTGCCGTGCTGGACGCCGTGCGCGAGCAGCTGGAGGCCGAGCCCACCCCCAGCACCACGGAAGTGCTTTTGGTCAACGCGCAGTTGCTGGGCGTGGAAAACGACGGCGACGAACAGCGCGCCCAAGTCTTCTTTGACGTGTTGATGCGCGAAAGCCCGGATCAGCAGGCCCCGTCCTCTGTGCGCGAGGTCTGGCACTTTGTGCGCCCGATCGCGGGCGGCTCCTGGAAGCTGGACGGCATCCAGCAGGTGGACTGAGCGCCCAAGCGCCATTCCGCCCACACCCCGAATGCATAAGGCGCGGGCCGGAAGCAAGAGCTTTCGGCCCGCTTTTTTGGAACTCATTGGAGAAAAACTATGGAAAACTATGTGGCCAAGCACGATAAACTGATGCGTCATCTGCAAATGACCATTGAAAGCGCCAGCCGGGATTACGCCAAGGTGAGCATGCCCCTGACCGAGAATCACAAGAACGGCATGGGCGTGGCTCACGGCGGGGCCATCTTTTCCCTGGCCGATGTGGCTTTCGGCGCGGCGGCCAATGCCGGTCGGGAAACCGGCGTGGTCAGCCTGAGCACCACCATTGAATTTCTGCGGCCCGGCAAAACCGGCCCGCTCACGGCGGAAGCCCGCGTGGTGCGCGACGGCCAGCATGTGCAGAGCTATGACGTGCAGGTTTTTGACGGCTCGGGCGCACTGATCGCCAGAACCATGGCCGCCGGTTTTCTGACCGACGTGCCGCTGCCCCGCTAGGGACTGTTTCTGAATTGGGGAATTTTGCCTTTCCAGCACAGCTCCTGGAGTATTTAACACTAGAAAACGCTCTAAACGCGGTTCGGACCCGCGCGGCCTGCAACACAACAAGAACGGCGTTCCGGGAACAGAATTCCGGAACGCCGTTCCAGCCTGATGACAAACCCCGCGTACGCGGGGTTTGCGCCGCGCGCAGGGCTCAAGCCACGGCGACAGGAATCTCGGTTTCCAGACCCAGCGGCAAGCGAAGGCTGAAGACCGCGCCGCCGTCTTTGCCGTTGGCGGCAATCAGCTCGCAGCCGTGCCCGTGCGCCAGGGATCGCGCCACGGTGAGGCCCAGACCGGCATATTGTCCGAAACGGCTCTCGCGGGTGCTGAAAAAGGGCTCGAAAATGTGCGGCAACACGTCCGCAGCAATGCCGGGCCCGCTGTCGGCCACCCGCAATTCATACCAGCCCCGTTCTTCCCCGGTCCGCGCCGCGCTCCCGCCCTGTTCCGCACTTTTGCCCTGATCCTCACGGAGCAAGCGGGCCGAAATACGCAACAGGCCGCCCTCGGGCATGGCGTCCAGAGCGTTCTCCACCAGATGCAGGCAGATCTGCTGCAGTTCCAGCGCCGAGCCCAAAGGACGTTCCGTGCGCGTTTGGGGCGGAAAATCCAGTTCACAGCGCACACCCGCACCGTCCAGGCGCGAACGGGTCAGCTCCAGCACCCTGTCGAGCACGGCGGGCACATCCAGCGGTTGAATGCGCGCGTCCATGCCGTGCCCCACCATGAGCAGCTTGCGGGTGATCTCGCGCACCCGCAGGCTCTGCACGCGGATGGTCTCCACGGCCGTGCGCATCTCCTCCAGATCCGGCAGGGCGGCGGCCTCCGGTTCGCCCAGGCTGTCCTTGATCAGCCCGGCGGCCTGAACCATGATATTCAGCGGATTGTTGACCTCGTGGGCCACGCCTTCGGCCACCCGCCCGAGGCTGCGCAGGCGGGCCGCCTCGGCCAAGCGGGCCGCCTGACGGCGGGCCGTGGCACGCTCCCGCGCCTTGGCGCATTCCGCCAGAATGCCGTCCACGGACACCGGCTTGGACAGCCAGTTCCGCGCGCCGCGCCGCATGGCCTGCACGGCCTTGCCCATATCCGCCGCGCCGGAAAGCATGACCACGTCCAAGTCGGGATGGCGCTCACGCAGGATCTTGAGCAAAGCCACGCCGTCCATGCCCGGCAGGCCCACATCCAGAAAGACAAGATCCCACTCGCCCTCCGCCACCATAACCAGGGCGGCCTCCGCATCAAGAGCCACTCCGGCCTCTATGCCGCGCAGATCCAGGCGTTCGGCCAAGGGCCGGACAAAAGCCGCTTCATCATCCACCAGCAGTACGCGCATGGGCCATACCTCAGAGCAGAATACGCCTGAACCCGTAGCAGGGCGGATTCGCCCGTTCTTAGAGCATGTTGCGCCTGAAGTTATCGCTTGACGGCAAAACAAGCCCGCATTGCGATACCAACGCTGCCGTCACTTTTCGTAAGCGCGGCAAACCGCGTCACGGCCGACGTTTCGCTGTGCGGATTTTCCGAGAAATCCGCACAGCGCGTAGAGATATTTTCAATATCAAAACGTTCTACAGCATGTTGCGTTTGAAATGTTGCACAGTTCAAACGAGAATTGCTCTAAAAGGGCGAGGCGCTCCGGACTACTTGTGCTCGGCCAAAAGATCCTTTTCATTGAGCACGTCGCGGGCCGCCTCAAAATCGCCGCCCTCGGCCATGGAAACCGCCACCATGGCGTTTTCCAGCTTGTCGCGGTAGGCCATGCGGATGCTGCTGAGCAACTCCTCGATATCCATGGGTTTTCTGAGAAAATTGTACGCGCCCATGCGGTAGGCGGTCTGCTCTTCGGCGTCGCCGCCGTGGCCGGTGAGGATGATCACCTGCACCTGGGGATTGCTCTTTTTGACGTTGCGCAGCACCTCAAAGCCGTCCATGCCGGGCATGCGCAGGTCAAGCACGATGACGTCCGTGGGCAGTTCCACAGCCTTGAGCGCCTCCGGGCCGTCATAAGCCACGCGGGCCTCGAAGCCGCGCATGGCCAGGCGCTCGGCCAGGGTGTCCACAAACTGCTTCTCATCGTCCACCAGCAAAATTTTGATGTCTTCCTTGGTCATGAACCACTCCTTGGTCCGGCCTGGCCGGTATCCGTTAAGTACTTTCGGAATCGCGCGCCGCGAGGGAAAGGAAAAAGCGTCCCCCGGCGTCGCGCCAAGGCATCAGCACGGCCTGCCAGCCGGGCCTGAGGCCATTGAGCAGAGGGCTGCCGGTCAGGGCCGACAAGGCCAGATCGGCGTTGGCCCCTTCCACGACTTCAATGATGACGCCCTCGGCCTTCTGCTGCCTGCCGGCGGTAAATCTGAGCGTCACCTGCCCGCCCACCGAGGCGCAGAGGTCAAAAATCTCCAGCAGAGAGCGCAAGACCTCCAGCGGCGGCACCGGAGCCCAGATCGGCTCCTCGTTCTCGCCGCTGGCCAGACGCATCTGGGCGGCTCTGGCCTGACGCGCGGCCATGCGGCAGAAAATCCGGCAGACCCGGGCCAAGTCGCAGGGACCCGCGTTTTCATTTTCCGCGCCCCCGGCCTGGGCCATGAATTCCATGCCCTCGGCCAGAGCCGCGCCCTGCAGAATCTGGCTCTGCACTTCAGTCAGGGCCGCCAGGAGGCGCTCACCCCTGGGCAGGGCCGCTCCGGCCAGGGCGGCCATATCCTGCGCCAGCCCCGCGGACTCGCGGATCACGGCCAGGACGTTGCGCATATCATGGACGCCCGAGGCCAGCAGACGGGCCATGCACTGGCTGTCGTTCATGATCGGCCTCCCTGCGACGACGGTACGCCGCCGGAACGCGCGCTCTGGGCCGCGGCCTCCAGCGTTTCCTGAAAAACGGCGAAGCTCAGGGGCTTGGTCAGGCAGGCAAAGGCCTGGGCCGCCGGGGCCACGCCCGTGTCGTCCACGGCATCGTGCCCGGTGAGCAGAATGACCGGCAGCTCCGGATGCGCGGCCTTGATCCGGCGCAGGGTTTCGTCGCCGGGCAGGCCGGGCATGAGCAGGTCCAGTACGGCCACGTCCGGCACTTCATCCTCCACCGCCGCCAGAGCCGACGGTCCGTCGTAGACCACGCGCGTCGCATGGCCCCGCAGCGTGAGGCGTTCGGCCAGGGTTTCCACAAATTCCTTTTCGTCGTCAGCCAAAAGAATACGCAACGCCATTTCAGACCTCCACAGCGCCTTCAGGCGGCGTCAGCGGCAGGGTTATGCGCACCAGGCTGCCCCGCCCCTCTTCGCTTTCCACAACAATGTCTCCGCCCAGACGGCGCACGATGCCGTACGTGATGAACATGCCGAGGCCCGTGCCCTTGTCCTTCTTGGTGGAATAGAAGGGCTCGAAAATATGCTTGAGCACGTCCGGCGGCATGCCCTTGCCGTTATCCTTGACGCTCACGGCCACGCTGGCCTCATCCGGACAGGAACAACTCACTTCGATGCGGCCGCCCTGCTCCACGTCGCTGACGGCATCCAGGGCGTTGCCCAGGATGTTCAGGAAAATCTGCTGTAACTGGCCACGGTCCGACACGATTTCCGGCAGGTCGCCGGGCAGGTCCAGGCAGAGCTGCACGCCCCGGTTCTTGGCCTCACGTTCCAGAAATTCAGAACTTTCGGTGATGACTTCCGCCAGGCGCAGGGACTGGCGGTTGGCCTCCATGCGGCGCGAGAAACCCAGCAAACGGTGGGTGATGCCGCGCGCCCGCTCCACCGTGCCTTCAATGCTCTCCAGAAGCGCGAGGATCCGCTCCCGGTGCTTTTCATAGCTCGCGCAATCCTTGCTCATGCGCAGGAAATCCAGAGCCAGACCGGCTTTTTCGTAAATCACGGCCAGGGGATTGTTGACCTCGTGGGCAACCCCGGCGGCCAGCCTGCCGATGGAGGAAAGTTTCTGATTATGCTCCATCTGGGCGAAAACAGCCACCCGCCGCTCGTCGCTGGCCTGGAGACGGCCCACCAGGTGCTTCATCAGCAGATGCGAAACCAACACAATGATCGCGATGCCGCCGCAGAGCACCAGCAGAAGCTCGGTGCGCAATGTGGTCCAGGGCCGGAAAGCCTCCAGACTGGGCTTCACGGCCAGCAGCATCAGATCCGTGCCCGCCAGCATGGTGGAGGCCACCAGCAGGGTATGCCCCTTGTCGTCGGTCATGCGCCGCACCAGGGTCTCGTGGCTGGCCGGGGGCAGTTGAAAGGGCAGTTTGTCCAGAGCCTTGCCGTACAGGCGGGAACTGGTCTGCAGGACGCCCGCGCTGTCGCAGAGAAAGACGTCCGTGTCCTGTTCCGGCCCCACGGCGGACACCAGCTGCTCCAGGCGGGAGGTATCGATGGTCACGCGCAGGGTCCAGGAACTGCCGTTTTCCTCCAGGCGGTGCACGGCGATGACCATGTGCGGAAAACCACGCAGGCCAAGGAAAGCGTTGCTGATGTAACGGCCCTTGATCTCGGCCTCGCGTAGCCAGGGCTGCCCCGCGTAATCCGCGCCCTTGAGCTTGTAGGGCCCCACATAGTCCACCTGACGGCCTTCCACATCCACGAGGCCCATGTCCACAAAGCCCTTGAATTCGCTCTTGAGGGCCCAGAAAATGCGGTTCAGCGTCTTTTCGTCGGCCAGATCCTTGAAGCTGTAGGCATGGGCGATCAGGCTCACGGTTGAGGCCCGTTCGCCCAGAAAGAGCTCCAGAGAGGCCTGGGACTTGCGCGCCAGGGCGTAGAGCGGGCTTTCCATTTCCCGCTCCAGGGTCTTCATGTACTGGACGTGGCTGAACCCGGACATGATCAGCAGAGGAGCCACGGAAACCGCCACCATCAACACGGTCATCAGCCGCCGGAGCGAGCGGTAGCGCGCCGGGGACACGGCCTCGGGCACTTCCAGCAACTGGCCGAAGTATTTTTTGATCGCGGCAAACATAGGCCCCTCCAGCATTTTCCGGCTCATACGCTTCCGCATGAACCCACATTAAAAAGACGGATTTTGTCCCCTGGCAAAGAAAACAAGTTTTTTACGACGGGAGTGGACTCTTTTCGTCCATGACCAAGTAAAAAACGCCGTTTGACGCCGCCAGGGGACAAAAGACGCTTTTTAATGGCCGCCGGCGACGAGAATCCCCGAAGCCGCCAGACTCAACACCAGCACTTCCAGCAGGGCGATGCTCGTCATCAGCCATTGCTTGCGCCGGATCAGGCTCCAGGCCAACTGCAAAAAGCAGATGATGGTCAGGGCCGCCAGAAACACGATGCCCAAGAAATTGCATATATCGCCCTTGCCCACCAAGGCAAGCCAGCCCCACCCCTGCGGGATGTGCCCGGCGGCGCGGTAGTCGGCAGCGCTGCCGGTCCAGAGGCGGGGCAGTTCGGTCAGGGGCACCTGCGGTTCAAGCACGCCCAGCACATAGAGGGCGTAGGTGACGAGCATAAGCACAAACCCGATGAGCGCGCCGTAAAACAGGGTGTCGGCATAGCGCAGTTGCGCGGGCGAGGCCTTGATTTCTTTTTTCAGATCCACGGTATTCATAAGTCGTCTCCTGTGCGTTCTGCCCGGCTACCAGCCGAGGCCCTTCATGAGCGCCTTGGCTCCGGAGAAGAAAAGCACGATGATCACCATATAGCGGATGAACTTGGGCTTGGCCTTGGCCAGCAGGCGCACGCCCACCACCGAGCCGAGCATCAGGCCCACGATGGAAGGGATGGCCATGAGCGGAATGACGCAACCCTGGTTCAGATAGACCCAGGCCGCCGAGGTGTCGGTGATGGAAAGCAGGAACTTGGAGGTTCCCACGCTGACCTTGAGCGGCACGCCCATGAGCAGATTGAGCACAGGCACGTTGGCCCAGCCGGCACCCAGGCCGAACATGCCGGCCATGATGCCGATGGCGATGAAGAAAAGCAGGCCCAGGAAGGTGCGGTGGGTCTTCCATTCCACCACCTCGCCGGTACTGGGCTCCAGAAAGACGCCGTTCATGCCCAGCGCCAGCCCCACGGCGTCCTGTTTGGTGACCACCGGGCGCACAGAGTTTTTGGACACCAGCAGCAGCACGGCGATGCCCAGAATAACCGCGCCGAGGCAGGTCTGCACGACGTCTGTGGGCAGGGCCAGACCCAGCATGGCGCCCACAATGGCGCAGGCCGAGGCGATCAGCGCCACGGGCAGGGCCAGGCGCAGATTGGCGAAGTTACGCCGCAACAGACCCGGCCCGGCGGCCAGGGCTCCGGCCAGAGCCACCAGCAGGCCCGCGCCGCGCACAAAGTCCAGATGGAAGGGGAAAAAGCCGCTGACCAGCGGCACGAACAGCACGCCACCGCCCACGCCGGCCATGACCGCGATGATCCCCAGAATGAAGCAGAAGCCCAGCAGGGCCAGAGGCCAGAACCACCAGGGATGGTTGTCCAGCGGCTCGGCGGCCACCGCCGGCGCCTGGGAGGCGGGCGGCGTGGCAGGGGTGGGGGCCGCGTGCAGCGTCGCGCCCGTATCCGCCGCGACGGCCTGTGTTCCCGGTGCGGAAGCCGCGTCCACGGCCAGGGCCGCGCACGGCCCGATCAGAGTCAGACAGACGACCAGCGGCAAGAGCCACGGCCAGAAAAGAGTTTTGTCCTTATCCGGATTTCTGCGGAAAATACGCGCCATTGTTTCCCCCTTGCGGCATGCGCCGAGGCACACGTGGATGTTCGGAATGGCGCGACTCTACCGTGCCCGACGTAAACGGACCATCGGGAGAATCCTGATTTCTGCGCATCCGCCTCAGGGCTTTCCCCATCCCCAGAGCGGATTAATTTTGAGAATTGACACTCTCAAAGTTGACGCTGCCCTCAACCTACCGTTGCTGTCTTGATCCGTAGAACGGCTCAAGCAAGCCGCCCAGCGGCAACGGCTGACGCGCGGCGGGAACGCGGTCCCACCTTGGCTTCAGGCGCGGGCGGCTGCGAAAGCAGACGCCAGGGCAAAGTGCGCGGGTTCAAACCCGCACCAGACCGTGCCGGATGGCGATTTTGACGAGGTCGCCCACGGAACCGGCCTGCAGTTTGGTAAGCAGGTTGTACTTGTGGGTTTCCACGGTTTTGGGGCTGATGCAGAGATCCTGGGCAATGCTTTTGACGCTTTTGCCGTCGGCCAGGAGACGGAAAATCTCTTTCTCGCGCGGGGAAAGCGCACTGAGATCCCCGCTGCCGCCGTGTTCCGCGGCGTCGCGGCGGCGGCGCAGCAATTCGGCCAGACAGCCGCCGGGGTCCGGACAGGTCAGAAAGATTTCGCCCCGGCGCAGGCTCTCAATGGCTTTGAGCAGCACGCCCGGCGATTCGGACTTGCGTACATGGCCCATGATGCCGAGGTCGATAAGTTCGGGCAGGAAGCGCTGGTCCTCATGGCCGGTGTAGATCAAAATCCGCGCCTGCGGCTGTACCTGGAGCACGGCACGGCTGGCGTCCACGCCGTTCATGCCCGGCATGCCCAGGTCCATGATCACGATCTGCGGCGCAAGGGAGGCGGCCAGAGCCACGGCCTCGCCGCCGCTCAGGGCCATGCCCGCCACACGCAGATGGGCGTGCGGGGCGAGCAGGCTGCGCACGCCTTCCATGAGCAGCTTGTGATCGTCCACCAGCAGAATGCGGCAGATCTCACGTCCGGAGCTCTCGCCCATATCGCTTGCTTGCCCTCCCCTGTTTCCACTCGGAACAAGATCGTCATAGCCTAGTTGGGCTGTTTTGTCTGCCGCGGGGCGGGAGGTCCGCAGGGTAGGCGAATGGACAGGATAAACATCTTTTGTGTCCAGAGTGAATAAAAAATTTTCTTCTACCTAAAAGAGGTCATCGCCTATAATGGTTGGGCCATCGCTTGTAAGCCGTTACAGCGCGCTTCAAAATCGCGAGCTTCATTCAGAGCTAACAAACACTCATTACGATTTTGTTTGCTTCTCAATACGATGCATCGTTTATCGAATTTCCATAGATAATAATTTTCCTGTCCTCACAGGTAGTAACTTTAGTTATCATCTCAAATTGTATATATATAAAATCAGTATCAAAATATATGTCATAAGTAATATAAATTATTTTAATGCACTGTTATATCTGCATATTCTATATTTTACTTTTTGCTAAAAATCTTAATCACATGAATAGTGAATAGTAACTATAAATGAAAAAGGATTACTGCTGCTAATGTTTCCTGGCTCTCACTCATAAACACGCCGCCATACCATTGGCTTGCCGTTTTCTTCAATGCCTATGCAGGCTACATCGTTTAGATTTGTGACGCCCGGTATATGCAGAGAGGCTTTGCCGTCGGTTGTAGTCGCCGTGGAAGCCGGCGCATAACGTGCGACAACGGCAGACATGGACGTTGTTTTTTTAAGCGGCGAAAGGTAACGCAAAACTGCTTGGATAGTGCTTGATATGGTTTGTCTGTGCGCTATGGCGGCAACATGCACTGTCCCGGATGGAAGATTATCCAGATACACCATGTTGCTGATAACAAGGCCACGAATGCTGGAAGCCCCTTCCACGTTCAGCAGAGCAGCTTTACTCCAAGGAATCATCTGGTATTTTAGGGAATCAGCATATGCGTTGATTTCAATAATATCATAGGTGGGGAAAAAGTATTTGTCGGTTTGAGGGTAATCAAACGATTCTGCTGTAACTGTTCCCTGCTTCATTGCCTGATTTCTCTTTGCAATAGCGGGTTGTGCCTGGATGAAGACGTGTGCTTCCATCAGCACGCTGGATAAAAGAACGAGACAGAAAGCAGCATAGAGCAACTTTTGGCAAACATTTTTCAGGTTTAAAGCCGCAATAAAAGCAAAACAACAAAGTGCCGTGTAAAAAAATGTGGCGGACATGGCTCTATAGGGAGTGGATGGACTGAAAATAAAGGCAGCAAGACTAGCTTGTGCCATAAGAAAAAATACAAAGCCCGGCAAAAAAGTTGCAATCTTTATCCTGTCGTGACGGTACAGCAACCAGATACAGACGAGAGCAACCAGTATGTAGGGCGACATTTCTAGCTGCTGTGAACTCCAGAAGATTAAAAATCTGTGAAAGGATTCAAATGAAAAGGCGGGGATTTTCTCCATGCCGCCAAGTTGTGCAAGGCGCACTGCGTTGGCAGGGGCTGTCATCATAAGCAGCCAGCCGGACACTGCCCCGATGATTCCGGCAGCAGCCCAAGCTGGAACTATTTTAAGAGTACGAAAGCGGTAGATAGTCGCACCCAGGGCTGCAAGGATTGCCAGCATGCCCACATTCTCGTTGCTGCAACCTGCCAATAAGCCCGCGAGGGCAAAAACTGAGCCGCCTGCAAGGTGATAATTCTTTTTGTCGATCCAAAAGCGGTATGGCACCAGAAATGCCGTGGCGAAAAACAGGCTGTAACCGTAATCGGCTGTGCCGGTACGCCAGAAGTAAACTGTTCCGAATGCGGGTAAAGCGAACCAGAGCAACCCTGCCAAGGTTATCAAATGCCATGCCCGTATTTTATCGCGCCATTGAGCGCCCAATGTCAGCAGTACCCCGGAAAGAACAAGACCAAGAAATATAAGGGGAGTGAGAAGGGGATGCAGCCACGATGGGCCATGCAACAGCACTCTTGCCATGAAATGGCCGATGAACTTCCCGCTCCAAGTAAGGTGTTCTTGGACTTGAGCTTTGAAAATATCTGACAGACCTGAACCGCCTGCTCCATATCCAAAATCATCGAATACCAATGGAGTCATGGCGCAAAAGAATGATATTGTGCAAAATATAAAAATAGATGCAATGACTACACTGGATTTATTCATTTTAATGCCTAACTGCGATATTTAGTTCTTGAAAGAGAGAGTTACTATCCGCTTGGGTATGGTTTTATCCTCCCCAAATTCGATATTTTAGTACCGTTTTTAATTCGGTACGAAAGTATCGGATTTATGTCAAGGCATTGTGTAACCTGACAGGATGAAAAACTGTCCTAATCTCTTGGAAGCCTTGGCTATTACCGTTGAAGCAATACGGAAGGAACGCAAGCTGACGAAGCTGGCGGTAGCCAGCGATGCAGAGCTGCAAGACTGCTATGTGAGAGGGATAACAAAGGGAAGAAGGAACCCAACGATTACCGCTTTATATGCGATTTGCGAGGCTCTGAAGGTGTCACCGGTTGAGTTCTTCAGGAGAGTGGAAGAAGAAAGAGCGAATTTGGAGAAGTCTGGAAAGGAATAAATTCCGTAGCGGCCATAACAGGCTTGACAAAGGATAAAAAAGCGGTGGACGAAGCTCATCCACCGATAAGTATAACAGAGCCTAAAAAAATACTCTTGCGTCAACCTTCCTGTAAGGTTGCGGTTAGTTATAAAATCGCCTTTTCCGCGTGGATGGCGTTCTCAGCGTGTTTTTGATGTTCGCCTATGCCGACGGCGTGGGATTTCAGAAAATGAACAGCGTCGCCAGACCAAGAAAAATAAAGAAGCCCGCGCCGTCGGTAATGGTCGTCAGGAAGATGCTGGAAGCCTGGGCCGGGTCGCGGCCCACGGCGCGGAAAATCAGCGGAATGGAACCCCCGGCCACCGCGCCCAGAATCATGTCGCAGAGCAGCGCGCCGCCCATGACCGCGCCCACCAGGTGGTTGCCCGTGAACCACCAGGCCCCCAGAAAGGCGGTGACAGCCATGAACAAGCCGGTGACGATGCCGATCTTGCCCTCGCGCAGCACGGCCATCCAGGCTTTTTTCTGGTCAAAACGGTCTGTCGCCAACTGGCGGATCATCACGGCCAGAGCCTGCTGGCCGGTATTGCCCGCCTGGTTGGCGACCATGGGCATGAGCACGGCCAGCACGGCCATCTGGGCGATGGTGCCCTCGAACATGTAGACCACCGAGGCCGAAAGCGCGGAATTGAACAGATTGACCATCAGCCAGGGCAGGCGCTTGCGGACGCTTTCCGTCCAGGGCGTGTCCACGCTTTCCTCGGGGTCCGCGCCCACCATGCCGAGCATGTCGGCGCTGGCCTCCTCGTGCATGATGTCCATGATGTCGTCATAGGTGACCACGCCCATGATATGTCCCTCGTAATCCACCACGGGCATGGCCAGAAAATTGTAGTGTGAAAGCAGGCTGGCGACTTCGCGTTTGTCCGTGTCGTAGGTCACGCTGATAACGCTCTGCCCGGCCGCGGCGTCGCCCACGATGGTGCCGGGGCGGGCCAGCATCAGGTCGCGCAGGGAAAGCACGCCCACCAGCACGTCCTTTTCGTCCACCACATAGCCGTAATAGGGGCTCTCCTTGTCGTCCTCCATCTCGCGCCGGATGTGGGCAATCGCCTCATCCACCGTAAGAGCCTTCTCCAGCAGGATCAACTCGGTGTTCATGGCGCCGGCCGCGGAATCCGGGTCGAAATTGAGCAGATTGCGCAATTCCTCGGAATCTTCCTTGGTCAGCTTTTCCAGCAGGACGTCGCGGTGCTCCTCATCCAGTTCGTCCAGCACGTCGGCGGCGTCGTCCGGCGCCATTTCGGCGATGATCTGGGCGGCCACGTCGGCGTCCAGATTTTCCAGCACGTCCACGGCCACGTTGCCGTCCAGCTCGGCCAGGGCCTCGGCGGCATCCTCGGTGGTCATGTGGCGCAGGGCGCAGACCTGCTTTTCCAGGCTCAGATTTTCCAGATGATCGGCCATGTCCGCCGGATGGACGAACTCGGCCTCGTCGCCCACCTCCCGGCAGATCTCGGGCATGCTGATGCCGTGCGCGTCGCCGCTCTCCGATGCGTCCGGGCTTTCATCCACGACACGGGAGGGGCGGATTTCGTCGTTACGATCGTCAGCCATGAGCAAGCCTTTTGCAGGATACGGAACAATGAAACATGACGGCACGCCGCCGGATGAAGACGGCGCAAGACTACCGCGACTGTGTGACGCGGCCGTGCCGGACAGGAGACGGGTCCGGGACCGCGCTACGGCTTCGCGCGTATGTGAAAAAGCTCCCAATACGGCCCGCAACTTGACGCGCGCCACAGGGCATTCTATCTACTTCAGAGCCCCCGGACCGGCTGTGCGCCCGTTCGGCGCGCCACGGTTCCGCACGCCTTCATGCCGCGTGCCCGGTTCCGGCGCAGGCGCGGCGGACGCGCGCGGGCGCTTTTCGTTTAGCACGCGCATGAAGTGGGGACAAGCGCAATGTTCACGCCCTGGGCCGCTTTTTTTTCTCCCGAAGGGGAACGGCTGCTGCAAGAATGCATTGATCTGGCCCTGGTTGAGGACGGGCCGGAGCTGACGGCCTTGGGGCTCTTCCCGCCGGAAGCGCGGATGCACGCCGCCATCCGCGCCAAAGAGGACACTCTGGTGGTAGGCCTGCCCGTTATCGGCGCGGTGTTCAAGGCCCTGGACGTTCCCTTTCGCTGGCAGGCTTCGGCAAGGGAAGGCTCGCACGTGCCGTCCATGACCGAGGTGGCCCGCATCACGGCTCCGGCCGTAGCCATGCTCAAGGCGGAACGGGTCATCCTCAATTTCATCACCCATCTTTCGGGCATCGCCAACCTCACGGCCCGCTACGTGCGCGAACTGGATGGCACGGGCGTGCGCCTGCTGGATACGCGCAAAACCACGCCCGGCCTGCGCTGGCCCGAAAAATACGCGGTACAGGCGGGCGGCGGCGTGAATCACCGCAAAAATCTCGCGGAAATGCTCATGCTCAAAGATAACCACATCGACGCGGCCGGTTCCATCACCGCCGCCGTAGCCAAATTGCGCGCCCGCTACCGGCCCTGCCCGCCCGTGGAGGTGGAATGCCGAACTCTGGAGCATGTGCGCGAGGCCGTGGCGGCCGGGGCCGAGCGGATCATGATGGACAATATGGAAGCCCCGCGGTTGAGCCAGGCCCTGGCCCTGGTGCCGCCGGACATTGAAGCCGAAGTCAGCGGCGGCGTGCGCCTGGAGACCATCCGCGCCATCGCCCTGACCGGGCCGCGCCGCCCGGATTTCATTTCCGTGGGTCGCCTCACCCACTCGGCCGTGGCCGCGGATTTCAGCATGACCCTGATTCCGGCCTGAAAGGGTCCCGGACAACAAGGAATCGTTCCCAACCGGCGCGACGCCGACACATATTCCCCTAATAACGGATCATACCATGAACGACATCACCGCCGCCGTGGCGGCGCTTAAGGAACAACTGGGCGACAGGCTCTGCATCATGGGCCATCATTATCAGAACGACGCGGTGGTGGCCCACTGCGACGTCACCGGCGACTCCCTGGAGTTGGCCCGCCGCGTGCCCGGCGTGGACGCGGAGCACATTGTCTTCTGCGGAGTCTTTTTCATGGGCGAATCCGCAGCCCTGCTCGCCAAGCCGGGCCAGGCCGTGCATCTGCCCGAACCCGGCGCGGACTGCATGATGTCCCTGATGACCCCGGCGGGTCTGGCCCGCCGCGTTCTGGAACAACTGACCGCCACGGGCCGCCGCATCGTGCCCCTGGCCTACGTCAACACCACCTTGGGGCTCAAGGCCGTGGTGGGAGAATACGGCGGCGCGGTCTGCACTTCGGCCAATGCGGAAACCATGCTGCGCTGGGCCCTGGACCAGGGCGACGGCGTGCTCTTTCTGCCGGACAAGCATCTGGGCCGCAACATGGCCAAAAAACTGGGGCTTGCGCCGGACCGGCAGCATATCCTGCGCCTTAACGGCCACGGCCTGATCAATCCCGAAAGCCAGCCCCTGGAGCGTCCCCTGCTGCTCTGGCCCGGCTGTTGCGCCATCCACGCCCGGCTCAAGCCTGAACAGGCGGCTGCCGCGCGCGCGGCCCATCCGGACTGCCGGGTGGTGGCCCACCCCGAATGCCGCCCGGAACTCATCGAGCGTTGCGACGCCGCCGGCTCCACCTCCTTTCTGATCAAGGAAGCCGCGCGCCTGGCTGAAGAAGCGCCCGGCTCCACCCTGGTCATCGGCACGGAAAACAATCTGGTGGACCGGCTGGCCGCCCGCCACAAAGGGCGTTGCCGTGTTCTTTCCCTGGGCCGGGCCATTTGTCCGGACATGGCCAAGGTGACGGAAGCGAAACTTTTGGCTACACTCACCGCCATTGCCCACGGAACGGCCGAGCCTCTCACCGTGGAGGCCGCGCTGTGCGGTCCCGCCCGCCGCTCCTTAACCCGCATGCTGGAGGTTTGCGGTCAATGAGGACAGAGCTGTGACTCCCACCCGCCGCCATGTGCCCATCCTGATCATCGGCTCGGGCGTGGCCGGCTGCACCGCCGCCCTGACCCTGGCCGACGCCGGTTGTGACGTGCTGCTGCTCAACGCCGGAGATAATCTGGCCGACGGCAATTCGGAGCTGGCGCAGGGGGGAATCATCTATCGCGCGGCGCCCCGGCCCGACGATCCCGCCGACGACGATGACGCCCGCGCCCTGGAAAAAGACATCCTGGTGGCCGGGCACAACTACAATTACCGCAAGGCCGTGCGCTGGCTCTGCCAACAAGGCCCGCTCTGCGTGGACGAAGTGCTGATCAAACGCGCGGGCGTGCGGTTTGACCGCAATCCGGACGGCAGTTTCAACCTGACCCGCGAGGGCGGGCACTCGGCCCCGCGCATCCTGCACCGGGCCGACTACTCGGGCCGGGCGCTCATGGACGGGCTCACGGCCCAGGTGCTGGCCCATCCGCGCATCACTTGCCTGCATCGGCGCGCGGCCATCGACCTGCTGACCAGCCACCATCATGCCAAAAACGCGCAGTTCCGTTACGAAGTGGACAACCGCTGCCTGGGGGCCTATGTCCTCAATGAGGAAAGCGGCGAACCGGAAACCATTCTGGCCGACTGGACGGTGCTGGCCACCGGGGGCGTGGGCCAGGTCTTTCTGCACTCCACCAATGCGCCGGGCTGCGTGGGCACGGGCGTGTCCATGGCCTTCCGCGCGGGCGTGGATCTGGCGAATCTGGAATTCATGCAGTTCCATCCCACGGCCCTGTATGAGGAGCGCAGCAACCGCCGCCCCCTGATCACCGAAGCCATGCGCGGCGAAGGCGCGCGCCTGCTGGACGAAAAAGGCCGGGCCTTCATGCTCCGCCACGACAAACGCGGCGATCTGGCCCCGCGCGACGTGGTGGCCCAGGCCATGATGGAGGAAATGCTGCACAGCGGCGCGCCCTGCCTGTTCCTGGACGTGAGCGGCGTCAAGCAGGACCTGCCCACCCGTTTCCCCACAGTGTTCGAGCAGTGCCGGGAGGCGGGGCTGGACATCCGCAAGGAACCCATCCCGGTGGTGCCCGCCGCGCATTATTTCTGCGGCGGCGTGCTCACCGACACGCGGGGCCGCACCTCCATGCGCGGCCTGTACGCCATCGGCGAATGCGCCTGCACCGGCCTGCACGGGGCCAATCGCCTGGCCAGCACCTCATTGCTGGAAGCCTTGGTCTGGGGGGTGAGCTGCGGGAAGGATCTGGCGCGCCGCGCCGCAAGCGGCGGCATGCCCACGGGTCTGGCCGCCGCCATTCCGGACTGGCAGCACGAAGGCGACGAACGCCACGACGACCCGGCCCTGGTGGCCCAGGACTGGGCCAATATCCGCAACACCATGTGGAACTACGTGGGCATTTCGCGCACCGACGCGCGCCTGCGCCGGGCCTTTGAGGATATGCGCGACCTTGTGCGCCATATCCATGATTTCTACAAACGCACCCGCATTTCCCGACGTCTGGTGGATCTTTTCCACGGCTCGCAGACGGCCTATGTCATTACCCAGGCGGCCATGCGCAACCCTGTAAGTCTGGGCTGCCACCACCGGGTGGACTGAGCCGAAGGAAAAAACAAGCATGAAAAGTCTCATCCGCGTGATTCTCGTCCTGGCGGTGCTGGTTCTGGCCGGGTTCGCAGCCCTGCAATTCTGGCTGGGCCCGAAGCTGGAGGAACAGGCCCGCCTGGAACTGGCCGCTCTGCCGGAAGCCCTGGCGTTTTCGGAGCTTCTGCGCTTTGAGCCGCTGAAAGTAAAAAGCGTCGAATTCTCGGCCTTTTCCCGGCGCCTGATCCTGCGCGGTCTGGAACTGCGCGGCACAATGGACCTGCCCGCTTTTGAGGCGGGCGTCGAACAGCAGCCCCGGAGCGCCGCCCTGAACTATACGCTGGAGGAAGCCTCCTATCGTTTGCCCTGGCGGGCGCTTCTGCTGTTCACGCCCCTGCGCGACATGATTCTGCCCGAAACGGGCATGATGGCCGTGGGCGAGGAGATGCGCATTTCCAACTTCGTCTATTCCCTCAATCAGGGCACCGTCAGCGCGCGAAGCGTCGTGCGGGATCAGGAAGCCGTTGGCATCCGCATGGAAAGCGGCCTGATCCGGGAACTGCTGGAACAGCGGAAGCCCTCGAATATGCTGAACGCCCTCTATCGCATAGGTATCGGCGAAATGCGGGCTTCGGCCATGACTTCCGAGATGACGATCCCCGAACAGGGCATCAAGATGGATTTCAGTTGCGACGCCATGCGCATCCGCAACTGGGAAGGCCGCACCATAGAAGAAGCCGTTGCGGACGGCATTGTTCTCAAGGAAAAAGACCGGGAGCTTATGCGCCTGGGCAACATCACGGAAAAGCGGTTCACCCTGCCGGAAGAAGCGGCCATGCAGGAATTGCTGACCCTGCTTTCCCAGACGAAACCCGACGAAAATGCCTTGCAGTCTCTGCTGCTGCGCATCGTTACCACCGGCGAGCCTTTGCTGCGGGAAATCAGCTTCTCTGACCTTCATTTTCCTCTGGATGGTCAGGCCCTGACCTTTAAAAAAATAGCCCTGAACTGGCAGTCCAACACGCCTTTGCAGTACGGCCTCAGCGTGGACGCTCTTTCCCTGCCCACGCCTTTGCTGGAGCGCGAAAGCGATCTGGCCTTTCCCGGTCTGCCCGCTCTGGTTCTGGATGCAAAGCTGGGCTTTACGTCCGGGGGCGACGGCGGACGCCACAAGGGCCTGCTCAGCGCCCAGCATCTGGGCTCGCTGGACTATGATTTCATCATGTCCGCGGGCTCGCCATTGGCCGGTCCGCAGGCGCTGTTCCTCAGCTCGTACAAGGACGTCAACCTGAAATATACGGACCAGGGGCTCACGGCCTATCTGGTCAGAAACGTTATTCCCTCGGCCCAGGGGGCCACCCCGGCGCTCAAGGCGGCCATCGCCGAGCTCTGCCCCGGCGATACGCCGGAAAATGCGGCCGTCCGCGATGCCCTGGAAACCTTCGTCTCCCGGCCCGGCGTGCTGGAAGTGCAAAGCAGGCCCGGCAAGACCTTCCGTGTTTTCGAGCTGCTCGCCAAACTGGGCGGCAAGGATCCCGGCGCTCTGCTCAGCGTCACGGCTCAACCGGGCAAGGAAAGCCTGGAACAGCAGATCAGCGGCCTGGACGCGACCGCGGCCAAGGCAAAATAGCGCGACATGAAGAAAACCGTCCTTATCCTCGCTCCGCTGCTGCTCGCGGTGCTGCTTCTTGTGCTGGCCGCGCAGTTATGGCTGCGGCCGCGGGTGGAGAATCAAATACGGCAAGCACTGGCGGGGCTGACCTCCTTTGACGGCAGCCCGGTTCAGTCCGGCGTCGAAGTCCTCGACTTTTCGCCCTTGACCCGCAAGCTGCTGCTGCGTGGTCTGGAACTGCGCATGGTTCAACCGCAGGGCCCGGTCACCTATCAGGCTGCGGAAATTTCCCTGCGCCTGCCCCTGCGGGCCATGCTGGCCTGCACGCCTTTACGCGGCGCGGTTCTGCCTGAACAGGGCATGACGACCGTGGCCGAAGGCCTGCTCCTGCTCAATGTCAGCGCGCGCACGTCTCTGGGCAAGGTCGTCATGCAACGGGAAGAAGTCGACGCCCTCTATGCGGACAGCGCCCTGCTGCGGGATCTGGCCGAAGGCGCGAAGCTGCCCGGCTCTCCGGGGCTCACCTACCGCATGGGCGCGGACAACATCCGTGCTTCCTTCATCAGCGTGGATATCCCCACCGTGAACCGGCCGCTGTATATAAGCATCAAGGAAGCCGGCCTGCGCAACTGGCGCGGCCGCCATATGGAGGAAGCGGTCCTCACGGACCTGCGGCTGCGCATCGACGGGCAGGACGGCCTGGTCCTGGACAGCCTGAGCCAGAGCGGCATCGTGCTGCCCGAGGAAGCCCTGCTGCGGCGTCTCTCGCGATTGTTCGGCGCGCCTCCGGATCAGCGGAGCATGCAGGCCCTGTTTCAGGAAATGCTCGCCGCGGACGAACCACTGTTCCGCGAATTGCGCCTTAACGGCCTGACCATGCCTTTGCCGGAGGACAGGGCCGAACTCAAGACAGGCAGTTTCGAATGGCTCTCCAACCGGCCTGCCCGCTACCGGATCAATCTTTCCGGCCTGTCCCTGCCCGCGGTTCTGCAAGGCTACGGCCTTGCCCTGCCCGGTCTGGACACCATACGACTGGACGCCGACATTTCAGTCGAGGAGCAGGGTCAGGACAGCATTCTGGAAAAGGGCATGGTCAAGGCCGCGAATCTGGGCGATCTGCGCTACAGCCTGCTGATCTCCGGCAATACTGAGGGCATGGACCAGCAGCAGGCCCTGTTCAGCCAGACTTACGGCGATCTTAAACTGCGTTTTGAAGATCACGGGCTCATGGGCCGGCTGGCCCTCATGCTGCCCCCGGACGGGCGGGCCGCCGCCGTGTTCACCGCCGCCGTCAACAATTTTTGCGTCCAAACCACGTCGGAAAACAGAGCGCTTGCCGCAGCCTTGGAAACCTTTGTAAATCGGCCCGGCAGCCTGGAAATCAGCAGCACGCCGGGCAGGCTCTACAACCTGACGGAAGTGCTAGACGCGCTGGCGGCCGGAAACCCCGGCGCATTGTTCCGTGCCGAGGCACAGCCGGGCGCGGAAAGCCTGGAACAACAGGCGGCGCGCATCAACGCCGGGCAAAGCCCGCAACCTTAACCACATTGACGCATGCGTAAACTCTGGCTCAAAAAGAATGAGGACCGCCGCATCCGCGCCGGGCATCTCTGGGTGTTCAGCAATGAAGTGGATACGCAGAAAAGCCCGCTCACGGACTTTACGCCCGGCGAGGAAGCCACGCTCTGCGACGCGCGCGGCGCGCCTCTGGGCAGCGTCTGCCTGAACCCGGCCTCGCTGATCTGCGCGCGCCTGCATGCGCACCGGGCCGACGCGCCTCTGGACAAGACCCTGCTGCATGAGCGCCTGAGCCGTGCCCTGATTCTGCGCCAGCGGCTCTTTCCGGAACCCTGGTACCGGCTCTGCCACGGCGAGGGTGATTTCCTGCCCGGTCTGGTCATCGACCGCTACGGCGAACACTGCACCCTGCAAATCAGTACCGCGGGCATGGAGAGCCGCAAGGAGTTCATCGTCCAATGCCTGGACGAACTGCTCGCGCCCGCGTCCCTGCTTTTCGACAACGACCTTGCCGCGCGGGGCCTGGAGGGCCTTTCCCGCGAGACCCAAAGCCGTGGCGACCTGCCTGAGCGTCTGGAAGTGCCGGAAAACGGCTGCCGTTTTTTCGCGCCCTGCGCCACGGGCCAGAAAACCGGCTGGTTTTACGATCAGCGCGCCAACCGGCGAGAGCTGGCGCGCTACGCGGACGGCGCGGACGTGTTGGACATTTTCTGCTATGCGGGCGGCTTCGGCGTAACGGCCGCCGCTGCCGGGGCCGCATCCGTGACATTTCTGGACGCCTCGCCCCAGGCGCTGGCTCTGGCCCGCGAAAACGCGGCGGTCAATGCACCGGTTCCGGCGGGCAAAGGCGCGGTGGAAACCATCTGCGGCGACGCTTTTCACCAGCTCAACGAGCTGTACGAGGAAGGCCGACGCTTTTCTCTGATCAGCCTGGACCCGCCCGCCTTCATCAAACGCCGCAAAGACGCGGCCCAGGGCCTGGCGGCCTACCGCAAGATCAACGGTCTGGCCATGCGCCTGCTGACGCCGGGCGGCGTGCTGGCAAGCTCTTCCTGCTCGCACCATCTTGCCGCCGAGGCCCTGCGCGGCTGCGTGGCCCAGGCCGCGTCCCGGCGCAGGCTGCACGCCCGGCTGGTCTACGCGGGCGGCCAGGGGCCGGATCATCCGGTGCATGCCGCCATGCCCGAAACAGCGTATCTCAAATGCTTCATCGCCCAGGTGGGCTAAACCATCACGGAGTTTCCCATGCTCAATAAAGTACGCCTGCTCACTCCCGGTCCCACGCCCCTGCCGGAGCGCGTACGACTGACCCTGGCCCGGGACATGATCCACCACCGCAAAAGCGAATTCAAAGCGATCATGGGCCGGGTGCAGGAAAAGCTGCGCGTTCTTTTCGGCACCCAAGGCACGGTGCTGCCCCTTTCCTGCTCCGGCACGGGAGCCATGACCGCCGCCGTGTACGGCCTGTTCAATCCCGGTGAGAAGGTGCTGGTGGTGGAGGCGGGCAAATTCGGCCAGCGCTGGAAAGCCATCGCCGTTTCGCGCGGCCTGGAGGTCGTCACCCTGGAAGTGCCCTGGGGCCGGGCCGTACGCCCCGAGCAGGTGGAGGAAGCCCTGGCCGCCGATCCCGCCATTACAGGCGTGCTGATCCAGCTTTCCGAAACCTCCACCGGCGTGCTGCACCCGGTGCGGGAGGTGGCCCGGATCACCCGCCAACGCGACGTTCTGCTGGTGGTGGACGGCATTTCCGCCGTGGGTCTTTCTCCCTGCCCACTGGACGAATGGGGCCTGGACTGCCTGCTCACCGGCTCGCAGAAAGGCCTGATGCTGCCGCCGGGCCTGGCCCTGCTGGCCCTTTCGGAGCGGGCCTGGGAAAAAGCCGCGGGCGTGACGCCCGGCTGTTTCTACTTCAACCTGCTCAAGGAGCGGGAATATGTGGCAAAAGGCCAGACCCTGTTCACCTCGGCGGTGAATCTGATCGTGGGCCTGGATGAAAGCCTGGACATGCTGCTGGAAAACGGCCTGGAAGCCGTGTATGCCAAGCAGTGGGCATTGACCATGCTGACCCGCGCGGGCGTCACGGCCATGGGTCTGGATCTCTTCGCGCCGGAACATTTCGCCTGGGGCATCACCAGCGTGCTTCTGCCCGAGGGCGTGGACGGCACGGAAGTGCTGCGCCTGGCCCTGGAAAAGCACGGCGTCTGCATGGCGGGCGGGCAGGATCAGCTCAAGGGCCGGATTGTGCGCATCGGGCATATGGGCTGGGTGGACTGGGCCGACGTGCTGGCCGGGCTGTACGCTCTGGACCGGGGCCTGATGGAAGCGGGCGGTTTCTCCGGCGCGCGCGACTATCTGGAACAGGGCATGGCCGCCTACCGCGCGGCCCTGGAGGACAAACCGGGCGAGTTCCTGCCCAGAGTTCTGGTGCACAGTTAGGGCAGTGCTGATGAACAATGCGCGGCGCGCCCTTGCCCGGACCGGAAAAAACCTTATGTATGGGAAATACGGGACCGGATGGCGGGTTACGGCCCCAATGCAAACATCAGCATGAGGTTGACATGAACCAGAACGATTGCGGCTGCCATAGCTCCAAGGACGGTCCTCTGCCCGAGGTGACCTTTTCCACTTTCATTCTTTCCCTGGCCTCTTCGGCCCTGGTGCAGCTGGGCGAAGTGCCCAATCCCGAAACAGGCCGGATGGAGCAGGATCTGGCGCTGGCCCGGCACAATATCGACGTGCTGGAAATGCTGCGCCAGAAGACCGAGCGCTGCCTTGAAGAGCAGGAACGCCGGTTGCTGGAAAGCATTCTGTACGAACTGCGCATGAAATTCGTGATCAAGTGCGGCCCGGACTGTGAAAAAAAGATGGCGGAAGCCTCCGCCCAAAAGTAGTGATGCATTGAAAATATCGGGCTGAAGCCGGGGCACAAACGCGGTTCGCCGCGCTTTGATTGTTGCGGCGCGGACGGCGGCTGAAGACGGCAACACGCGGCTGGGCCCGGCGTCCGAGGGGTACGCCTGTCTGTTCATCGGCAATCACAACCGTTCCAGGATTCCCTGTAAAGGACACGCGGCATGAAGACAATCAATGTGGGGCTTGTGGGCATTACCGGCTATGCGGGCATGGAACTGGCGCGGCTGCTGGCCGGGCATCCCTCCATGCGCCTGACCATGGCCTGTTCCAGGGCCGAGGCGGGCAAACGCCTGGGCGAATTTTATCCCTTCCTGGAACATATGCCGGGCGCGGACGTGATCATCAGCATTTTCGAGCCCAGGGAAGCGGCCCAGCATTGCGATCTGGTCTTCCTGGCCGTTCCCGCGGGCACGGCCATGGATATGGCCGCTCCCCTGCTGGAGGCCGGGGTCAAGGTGGTGGATCTTTCGGCTGACTTCCGCATCCATGACGCCGGGGTATACGAGCGCTGGTACAAGAACGAGCATCACAGCAAGGAGCTTTTGCGCTGGGCCGTCTACGGCCTGCCGGAACTCTACGCCGCGGACATCGCCCAGACCAACCTCACGGCCAACCCGGGCTGCTATCCCACCTCGGTGATTCTTGGCCTGTACGCGGCCCTCAAAAACGACCTCATCGAAACCGGGGACATTGTGGTGGATTCCAAGTCCGGAGCCACCGGCGCGGGCCGTAAGGCCGCCGTGCCCACCCTGTTCTGCGAAGTGTCGGACAACTTCCGCGCCTACGGCCTGCCCCGCCATCGCCACACCCCGGAAATCGAGCAGGAAGTTTCCCTGCTGGCCGGACAGGAAGTACGCCTGTCCTTCAATACGCATCTGCTGCCCATGAACCGGGGAATCCTCTCCACCATCTATACCAAGCTCAAGGATCCCGCCGCCAATCTGGACAGCGTGCATGAAGCCTTCTGCCGCACCTGGGAGCGCAGCCCCTGGGTCCGCGTGCTGCCCAAGGGCCGTCTGCCCGAAACCCGCTACGTGCGCGGCAGCATGTTCTGCGATCTCGGTCTGGTGGTGGACCCGCGCACCAACCGCCTGATCATCCTGGCGGCCATCGACAACCTCTGCCGCGGCGCTTCGGGACAGGCTCTGGCCAACGCCAACCTGATGTGCGGCCTGCCCGTGGATACCGGCCTGGAACGTCTCGCGCCCCTGGCCTGACGCGCCTAGTGTCATGTCACGCCCGAACTGTCTTAACGGGCGTGAGGATCGGCTGCGGCGCATCCCCTTACGGGGTTGCGACCAGTGTCGCTTGACGCGACGCTGGTGTCTGATTGCAAAAATTTCGAGCATAGTTATGCTCTCAATTTTCGCAAGATTATCAGCGAAAAATGTTATTTTTCGCTGAGTTACGGTGGTTACACCGCCGCGCCGGGCTCGCGCCCGGCGGTGAATACCGTATAATATTTAAATGTTATACGATACTCACCCCCATCAGCCATCAGACCGGGAACTGCCATGCAACTGAACACCGCCTTTCAGGATCCCCAACTCTGCCGCGGTCTCCTGCAGCGCCTGGAACGCGCCCTGGACGGGCGCTCCATGCGTTTCATGGAGGTCTGCGGCACGCATACGGTAGCCATTTTCCAGAGCGGCCTGCGCTCCCTGCTGCCCGCCTCGGTCACCCACCTTTCCGGGCCGGGCTGTCCGGTCTGCGTGACGCACGACGCGGAAGTGGCGGCCTTCCTGGACCTGGCCGGTCGGGACAGGGTCATCGTGGCCACATTCGGCGATCTGCTGCGCGTGCCGGGGCCCGGCGGGCGCAGCCTCAAGCATGCCCAGGCCCAGGGCGCGCGCGTGGAAATCGTCTACTCGCCCCTGGACGCCCTGAGTCTGGCCGCGGCCAATCCCAACGACACAGTGGTTTTTCTGGGCATCGGCTTTGAGACCACCGCGCCCACGGTGGCGGCCACCCTGCTCACGGCCCGCCGGCGCAAGATCGAAAATTTCTGCGTGCTTTCCCTGCACAAACTGGTGCCCCCGGCCCTGCGCGCCCTGCTGGACGACGCCTCCTGCGCGGTGGAGGCCTTTCTGCTGCCCGGCCACGTCTCCACCATTCTGGGTTTGCAGCCCTACGGCTTTCTGGCCTCGGAATACCATGTGCCGGGCGTGGTGGGCGGTTTTGAACCGGCGGACATCCTCCTGGCCCTCTGCCTCATGGCCGAACAACTGCGGGACAAGGCCCCGGCCGTGGTCAACGCCTATCCCCGCGCTGTGGACGACACGGGCAATCCCAAGGCGCGCGCCCTGCTGGAGCAGTTTTTCCAGCCCGCCGACGCGCTCTGGCGCGGCTTGGGCCGCATCCCTCAAAGCGGCCTGGCCCTGCGGCCCGAATACGCGGATCTCGACGCCATGGCCCGCCTGGACCTGCGCCTGCCCGAGGTGGCGTCCTTGCCCGGCTGCCGTTGCGGCGACGTGCTCAAGGGGCGCATTGCCCCCCCGGCCTGCCCGCTGTTCGGCAAAAAATGCACTCCAGCCACGCCCGTGGGACCCTGCATGGTTTCCACCGAGGGCAGTTGCGCGGCCTACTTCAAATATTCGGAGCATTGATTGATGGACGATTGTCTCTTGCTGGATGCGGGCAGCGGCGGCCGGGCCTCACAACGCCTGGTGGCGCAGTGTTTTCTGCGCCATTTCGCCAACCCTCTGTTGGAACGCCTGGATGACGCGGCCCTGCTGGATGGTCTGCGCGGCCCCCTGGCCATGAGCACGGATTCCTACACCGTGACGCCGCTCTTTTTTCCGGGCGGCAGCATCGGCAGTCTGGCCGTGCACGGCACGGTCAACGACGTGTCCATGCTCGGCGCGCGGCCCCGCTATCTGAGCTGCGCCTTCATCCTGGAGGAAGGCCTGCCCCTGGACACCTTGGAGCGCGTGGCCGCGGACATGGGCCAGGCGGCCCGCACCGCCGATGTGCAAATCGTCACCGGCGACACCAAAGTGGTGCCGCGCGGGGCCTGCGATAAAATCTTCATCAACACCACGGGCGTGGGCGAAATTTTCATTGACCCGGCCCCCTCCGGGCACAGCGCCCGCCCCGGCGACGCGGTGCTGATCAGCGGCGCGATGGGCGACCATGGCCTGACCGTCATGGGCAGCCGCGAAAATCTCTCCTTTCTCACGGATGTGGCTTCGGATTCCGCGCCCCTGAATCGGATGATCGAGGACGTCATTGCCGCCGCCGGTGAAGTGCATGTGCTGCGCGACCCCACACGCGGCGGCCTGGCCACCACTCTGAATGAAATCGCCGAACAGTCCCAGGTCTGCATCAACCTGGAAGAAGAGCGCATTCCGGTGCATGAGTCCGTTAAAAGCGGCTGCTCCTTCCTGGGCCTGGACCCGCTCTATCTGGCCAATGAGGGCAAGTGCATCTGCATTCTGCCCGAAGACAGGGCCGAAGCCGCTCTGGCGGCCATGCGCGCCTCGCCTTACGGGGCCGAAGCCGCGCGCATCGGCAGCGTGAGCGAGGGCAAGGCCGGGCAGGTGCTGCTGCGCACGCGCATCGGCGGCCAGCGGCTGTTGGGGATGCTGGAAGGGGCGCAGTTGCCGCGCATCTGCTAGGAGCTGTTTCTAAATTGTCCTTTCGCTCTCTGCCTGCGTCAGGCTCGCCC
>ERZ857951.910-NODE-910-length-35048-cov-63.049038_pt1 | contig 35048 bp, 35 predicted proteins | sample MGYA00519759_ERZ857951 | MGnify/ENA primary metagenome ERZ857951 (study PRJEB31778, sample SAMEA3449377) | human gut metagenome | biome: human gut; feature: human-associated habitat; material: faeces | place: United Kingdom | collected 2010/2012 ...
CCGGCACGTGGTAGGTCTGGATATGCGTCGCACCGGGAATCAGGAACAGCTCCTTGTTCTGCGTGCCGGTGGCACGGCTGTAACATTGTTCGGTCATGTAGAACGTGTCGGCGATGCTGCCGGCCATCATCAACAACGGCCGGTCGATCAGGTACATATTGGGCGAAGCGTCGAACGCCATCAAGTCCACGAGGCTACTTTTCGTATAGCGGAACGTAGAATTGGGGTGCGCATGGCTTTGCAGGTAATAGCCATAGCCGTCGCGATAGAGGTCGAACGGCAGTGCGGCAGCCTGTTCGGGCGTTACGCCGCTCATGTCGCCCACGTATTCGATTTCTCTACCCTCGGCCTCTTTCTGGCGGGTGACGCAGGCATCTGTCAGACGCTCCTGCACGCTGTTTATCTGCGAGTCGAGAAATCCATTACGGCGCACCAGTCCCGTATTGAACATGCTGAGCGTAGCGACCGCCTTGAACCGTTTGTCGGTCTGTGCCGCTGCCAGCGTATAGCCGCCACCGCCGCAGATGCCGAGAATACCCACACGGTTTGCATCCACACCCGGATATTGCAACAGGATGTCGGCGGCACGGCGGATGTCATCGATGCGGTGGGCAGGCTTGTCCGTATTGCGCGGCTCGCCCTCGCTGGCTCCCTGATAGGCGGCATCGAACGCCAGGCAGATATAACCTTTTTCCGCCATGCGCTGACTGTAAAGTCCTGCTACCTGCTCCTTCACTCCGCCGTTAGGGTGCGCTACGACGAGGGCAGGATAGCTTTTCGCGGGGTCGTAGCCCGCAGGCGTATAGACATTGGCGGCAATTTTCAACCCGTTCAAGTCGTAGGTAATGGGGCGGATATTCACCTTGCCCGGAACATTTTCGGTAATGGCATCGGCATAGACCAATCCCCACGGGTTACTGTTGTGGCTCTTGAAGGCAGACATATCTGCCGCGGCGAATGCTTCGTTCTCTTTCATTGTCTCCTGTGCGTTTAATGTATTGCAGACGGCCAGTGCCGCGCACAATACAACTGTAAGTATCTTTTTCATTGCTAATTATTTATATACATTCTACAAATATGCAAATGTAAAAAGGGAGCATGAGACTCCCTTTACATTATTTTCCGTAAAAAATACCATTTTTACGGGAAATGTACTTCTCCCAAAATCTGACAGCATCTTTCTCCCAGCCTTCCGCACTCGTTTCGATGCCCAATCCAAAACCGTGACGCAGATTCGGGAAAAGGTGAAACTCGGCATCTATGCCCACTGCTCGAAGATTTTCCACCCGCTGCCGCATGACCGACGCACTCGCTATGCCATCGTTATCACCGATGACCACGTAGGTCGGCGGATCGTTGCGCGTGTAATCCGTATGGCCGGTATAGCCCATGATGACTGCTGCCGGACGCGGGTTGTCTGCGGCAATGAATCCCTGTGTAGAATAAGAGCCGAGATAGGCCGCCATGCGTGCGCCCGCCGAACCGCCCCACAGCGAGTAGTCCTCAGTCGATACCTGCAACTCTCCGGCATGGCGCAGGATAAAGTCGATGGCTTGGGCGAGGTCTTCGCACGCCACCTGCGCACCGCCTGTCCGATACTGAATGGAAAAGGCGTTGTACCCCATTTCGCTTAAAGCGATGGCCAACGGAAAACCTTCGTGGATCGCTCCGACATACGACCAACCTCCGCCCGGACAGACGATGGCGAACGGCCGCCCCGGTTCTCCCCGGAAGAAAAACAGCCCCGTGTTGTCCTTGCGCGAATCCGCTTGTCTCTCCTCATCGGAATAGATGTCATAGAAGAGGCGGTTGCCGCCGTGTACATAGTCGATCATCCGGTTGATGGTCTCCACAGCTCGTTCGCCCGTTACGTAGTTGTGATAAGGCAGCATGTTCGCCACGTTCCGAAGCGGCAAATCGTCGTCATACCTCCGTTCGGCAGGCAGGATGAACTGCCCGAAGCCGGCGAAAGCCTCGTGGTCCACCACATCCTTTACCGTGTTAGACGTGGTCAGATGTCCGTAAGTATTCATATTCCCATCTTGTCCGTTCGGAAAAAAGAACGGCAGCGCATTGTAGAGGTACTCCGCCATAGGCCGGTACTCATGCCGTGCACCATCCTTTTCGTGAAAAGTGAGGTTGGAGAGCGGGAACACATCCGTAAGCCGCGCCATCGCCTCGACCTGCACCAAAGTCTCGCGATAGGCAGAATCGTCCGTTCCGCTCGCCGCCCAAATATAGAATCCATTGCCTGTATAAGGTGACCGGCTAACGATATCCGCCAGATAGAGTGCCGTTTCGTCGGGCCGGTTCATGCCGGCGAATCGTCCTAACGACCAGCAGTCGGCACTGACAGGCATGAAGTATTTGAAACAGGAGAGCGTATGTTCCAGTGCGTACCACGTCATTACGGCTCCCATCGAGAAACCGCCGATGGCACGATGCCCGCGCGAAACCTCCAAGCCTGCGGCATCCGTGCTTTCGGCGTAGGTGCGGTAGCGGCTTTCGACAATGGGGATAAGATCGTTTACGAGTTCCTCGGGCAGGGCTTCGCAATACGGGTCGGCATCGGCATAGTTCGCAGTCGGTTGCCCGTAGTTGTAGCTCGGCGACACTACGATGGTCGGAGCCATGTCCCCGTTCTCGGTCATGTGGTCGAGCAGTTTGCGTAACAGGCCGTTTTCCGCCTCGAATGTCGTTGACGCCGTACCGTAGTGCCCGTGTACGAAGTAAAGCACGTTATAGCGTCGGTCGGGGTGTTCGTCGTAGCCGTAAGGCAGATAGACGTATGCCGTATTCGTGCGTGCCGCACCCGTACTTTCGGCATAATTGCGTGTCGGGTAGTCGATACGCACCACTTCGCCCCGATGTTCCGCCTCCTGCTCGTAAGAGGTCGGTGCGGGATTAGTCTTGTTCACCAGCCCCGCATAATCCTGCGGACGGTCGGGCGTGACGGGTTCTTCCTGCTCCTGATCCGGCGGCAGTATCGGTTCGTTTCCTTCGCTGTCCGAGCAGGAAGCCACGCATAGACAACAAAACAATATGGTTTGCAACATTATCTTTTTCATTTGTGTAGTTTCTTATGAAATTTATACCGCAACCACATGACGCCGTGTTCCCGCTGCTCTGCGGAGAGCAGTTGCAGACTTTGCCCCGCAGCCGGGCAATCGGTTGCACCGCCCACGTACTCGAAGATAGAAGGTACACCCGAAAGACCGTCGATGCTCGGATAAACGACCAAACTCAGTTCATCGGCCAATCCGTCAGCAAGCAGCGCACCGTTCAATATGCCGCCTCCCTGTACCGAAACGGAGCGGATGCCGAACTCACGGTCGACGGCTTCGAGCCCTTGGCGAAGGTCGGTCGCATCATCGGTGATGACGTAAGAAATCCGTCTTTCCCGCAGATGGGCGAGGTACTCCTCCGTTGCGTTCCGTCCTACGATAACGAGAATGTTGTTGCCCCTCAAAACCGAAGAGGTAAAGTAAATGTCGGCCTCCGGATCGGCAACGATAAACATCCGCTCCGAGTGACGGTCACCGACGGACACGGCAGGAGAATCCGACTCCACAGTATGTCCGTCGATTCCCCATTTATACGGAAATGCGGCACGGAGGGTGTTCTTTCCGAACATCCACGCATCCGTGCACAGCTCGCGTCCGATGGCGGCATAGACCTGAAACAAATCCGATGCGGGCGTACCGTCGAACGGCTCCGTCCATCGGTCGTTGAGCAACCGCCCATCGACGGAACTCATGATATGGCAGATTACTTTCGGTTTCATAATTTACTGCTTTATGGGTGATCCTCCGAACACTTCGCTCATCCGCATCGTCGCAAGGGCATCGTCGATAGCCTGCACCTGCCCGGCCGTCAGGCGGATGTCGGCGGCTCCGATATTCTCTTTCAGCCGGCATAGATGGCGTGTTCCGGGGATAGGTACAATCCACGGCCGTTTGTTCATCATCCACGCCAGAGCAATCTGCGACGGCGTAGCGTGATGTTCTTCCGCAAGTCCCCTGACCAGAGCGAACAACGAACGGTTCCGTTCGAAACTCTCCGGACGGAACTGCGGCATCGAAGCCCGGTAGTCGGTCGTGACATCGAACGTTGTGTCCGCCGTATAGCAATCGGTCAGCAGCCCGTTGGCCAGCGGCGAAAAGGCTACGAAGCCCACGCCCAACTCTTCGAGCACGGGAAACAACGCCTCGTGCCGGCGTGCCATCATCGAATAGCGGTTCTGCACGGCTGTGACAGGACAGACCTTGTGGGCGCGGCGCAGATATTCTTCCGTAGCTTCCGAAATACCCCAGTGGAGGATTTTGCCTTCACGAATCAGGTCGGCCATCACACTTGCCACCTCTTCCGGCGCAACCTTCGGGTCGATACGGTGCTGGTAATAGAGGTCGATGCGGTCAGTACGCAGACGGCGGAGCGATTCCTCGACTGAACGGCGGATGGTCGTCGGGCGCGAATCGGGAATCAGGGCGTGCGGTCCCGCTGCATGGGGTGCATCGAACGTCAGTCCGAATTTGGTAGCCAGCACGATCCGGTCACGGAACGGTCGCAAAGCCCGGCCCAGCAACTCCTCGTTATCGTGCGGTCGGTCGGGCGTGCCGTAAACCTCGGCCGTATCGAAAAAGGTGTAACCCATCTCCACCGCATCGGAGAGCAGTTCCGTCATTTCGCGCTTGTCTGCCGGTGCGCCGTAGGCATGGCTCATGCCCATACAGCCAAGCCCGACGGCGGATATGCGCAGACCGCTTAATCCCAATGTTCTGTAATACATTTTTTCTTTCCTCCTTTTTACTTTCTTTCTTAATTATCGGATTAACGAGTTTATGATATCAAAGACTTCCTCTTTGCTCAATTCCGTATGACATGGAATGGCATCGACTTGTTCGCGGGTAATTTTTCCGTCATAGTACATTTCCACTCCGAGACCTTCAAACAGTTCTACCAATTTTCGGGATGATTCTTCGATGGATGAATCGAAACCGAATGCGTCCAGATAGTATTTTCTGATGTCGTCCGCATGATGCTTGCCCATAGCTTGAAGGAATCTCGGAAAGACGGATGTCAGGCTTCTGCGATAAGAACTGCCGAACAGTTTTTCCGGCAGGAACTCCAATTCGTAGATTTCGTAAGCGAACGGTTCCTCTTTCCCGATTCCCAGCCGGGATGAAGTGGAAAGCGAGGCGCCCATCATGATGATACCCCTCGCATCGAGGTCATCCGGATTTTTCTGCAAGGTCCGTGTCGCTTCGAACACATTCCGGATATAGGAAATCCCCGCATCGTAGGACATCCTATTTCTGTCACCGAGAATGCCGGCAGACAGTTGAACCAACGTGACAAGTCCCGTATAGGTCGTCATTTCCCGGTCCAAGGTCAGCGAATATTTGGGACAAAGAATCGCGTAGTCGGCGGCGATGCCGTAGGCCGTTCCGAAATCTCCGATCCTCGAATCGACGGACACCGCACCCAGCCCGTTCTCGGAACCGCTGGACGGATAGGTAGGAATCAGCGCAAGCGGAAGACGTTCCAGTCCGTATGGATTTTTCCCTTTCACGTAATTCCATAGGTCAGATTCGTGATAAAAGCCGAACGCTATTAACTTTGCGCTATCCATCACGCTGGCTCCGCCGGCACCGATAATCATCGTTATACCGTTCTCTTTGGCAATTCGGATGCCCTCCTGTATTTTGGCGAACTCGCGCGAGGAATCTCCGTATTCCGCCAAAGGAATACCATTGTCGGTCAAGGTCTGCACGATGTCATCATGGCAGCCGTTTCGTTTTACGGAGCCGCCGCCGTAAACGAACATGACATTGTGCCCTTTGGCTATTTCGGCGATGGTCGTCCGTATGTCATTACGAAACAAAAGTTTCGTGTCGTTTCTAAAAATAAAATCTTTCATTTGTTCAATTCTTCAGTAGTTTGTTAATACATGCCCATCCGCCGAATACCTGTAAAAGCATTCCCGGAACGCCGATGCGGAAGTCCTGCACCGCCAGATAGAAATCTCCTTTCAGTACCCATTCTCCGAGCGTTCCGACAATTTGATAGGCCAGTACGACGGAGAGCAGTATCCACACGGTCACTTTTCTAAAACGTGCTGCCGCCAACCCCGCAAAGAGAGCGAGCAGGACGGATTTCAGCAGGATAGACGGAAGTGATGCCGACATAGGCATACCGAACAGAAGCGAATTGACTGTCGGAGACAAGACAGCTGTCAGCAGACCGACCTTCCATCCGTACTTGTATGCCCCGACAAGCGTAAAGAAATAAATCGGCAGCCAGATTATTCCCCCTTGCGGTATGAGATGAAAAATTTGAGGCAATGCGATATTGCCCAATACGAATAACGAGGCTGCCAGATAGGTCTTGGCATCGTTATATGCCAGTGAGTATAATTTTACGGTTGTTTCCATGATGCTTCTTATATGATTCTTTTTGAAGTTGGTATTTTTGTAACGAACTCTCTGATAAGCGGAAGGCATTGGGCGGCAGTCACACAATCCTTGCACAAAGTCTCTACCGGACAGAGGTCGTCTCCTTTGCGGTTGATGATATAAGGGACTTTCTCGGCGAAACGGAGCGATATGCCGGAATCTTCAAGCAGTCCGAGGGCGGACGTACTGATGACACCGGCGAAAAGTTCCCGGACGCCGCCCAGTATCAGCAACGCGGCCGCCCCTTTGCCGACCACTTTGTCCACCACGGACGCACCCCGAAGCCAATCGGGATGTTCCGTCAGGATACCATACAAGTCGGATATGCCTCGACCGTCGAATGTGCGGATTCCGTCACCGGCTACCACCAAGGAATGGTTGCCGTCTTGCAGTATCCGAACCAATTCGTCCATCATCATCCGATTTCCTGTTTCAGCCGTTCCACGTATGCGTCTATCCGGTGCAGTTCCTTCGGGATGTCGATACGCTGCGGACAGTGAACGCTGCACTGGTTGCAGCCGATACAATGGCTCGCCTGACGCAATTTCGGGACACTGCGGTCATATCCCACGAGAAAGGCCCAGCGTGCTTTCCTGTAATTCTCCTCCTGCATGCTTTCCGGGATGTTTCCCTCATTCAGACATTTATTGTAATGGAGCAGAATGGCCGGAATGTCCAGACCATACGGGCAGGGCATACAATACTTGCAGTCGTTGCAGGGAATCGTGTCGAACTGCATCATCCGTGTAGCCGTCTCTTGCAGGAACTTGAAATCGTCCTCCGTCAGCGGCTTCAAGGGAGCGTAGGTGCGCAGGTTGTCCTGCAAATGCTCCATACGGGTCATGCCGCTCAACACGGTATGCACGCCCGGCAGGCTGCCGGCAAAACGGAACGCCCACGAAGCCACGCTCATCTCCGGCTCGCGCTGCTTGAGGCGGGCTACAATAGTGCTCGGCACGTTGGATAGCCGACCACCTAACAACGGTTCCATGATGACAGCCGGAATACCGCGCTTTTCCAGTTCGCCATACAGGTATTCGGCATCTGTATTCCGAGGATTGATTTGCTTGGCGTACTTCCAGTCTAAATAATTCAACTGAATCTGCACGAAATCCCATTTGTATTCATCGTGCCGGGAGAGCAGATAATCGAATACCCCGACATCTCCGTGATAGGAGAATCCGAGGTTGCGGATACGTCCCGCCTTGCGTTCCTCCAGCAAAAAGTCGAGGATACCGTTTTTCATGTAGCGGTTCTCGAACTCCTCCATACCGCCACCCATCCCTACGCCGTGCAGAAGCAGATAGTCTATATAATCCACCTGCAACTCTTTCAACGAATTGCGGTACATGGCGATGGAGGCCTCGCGGCTCCACGTGGCCGGTGAGAAATTGGAAAGCTTGGTGGCGATGAAATACTTGTCGCGCGGATGACGGCTCAGTGCAATACCGGTAGCGTGTTCCGACCTGCCCCGGCAATAGGCGGGCGACGTGTCGAAATAGTTCACTCCGTGGGCGATGGCATAGTCCACCAGCTCGTTTACCATCTCCTGGTCTATCTCCTCATTCCCTTCGCGGGCACTACGGCCGCCGACAGAGGGCAAACGCATCATGCCGAACCCCAGCAACGACACCTTGTCGCCCGATGTCGGATTCGTCCGGTAAGTCATCCGATCCGTAGGGATTTCTCCGGCTGCTGCCGTCGATGTCCCGTCTTTCCCGCCACCCACGCACGCCGACAGTCCGGTCGTGGCCACTCCGGCGGCTCCTATGGTTTTCAGAAAATCCCGGCGGGACAGGACTTTCTTCTTGTTATCTTGATTGCTCATATTCTTCCTGCTTATAAAGTTTTACATCACGCTGTGCATCGTGTGTCCCTCCACATAGATGGCACTGAACGGACGTGCCGGACACAGATTTTCGCATGCGCCGCACCCGATGCACCGTTCGGCATTCACAACGGGGATTCTGACCGAGTTCACATCGTCACTGTCGGACGGAACCATCAGTATTGCGCCCGAAGGGCAATGACGGGCACAGTTGCCGCACTCCACACCGTCGGTCAGCGGAATGCAATTCTTCCTGATCCATACGGCATGACCGATACGGGTGGATGATTTCTCTTCGATTGCTATCGGCCGGATAGCCCCTGCGGGACATATGTCGGAGCAGCGCGTACACTCCGGACGGCAATATCCCCGTTCGTAGGACATTTCGGGCTGCATCAGTTTCTGCAAGTCGGTCGAAGGACGGAGCACGTTGTTGGGACAGGCCGACACACAAAGCTGGCAGGCCGTACAATGCTGTGCAAAATGGCGTGCGCTCCATGCCCCCGGCGGTACAATCGGCGTGGCACGTACCGGTATCTTCTTGTCCTCGATGACCGCCAATCCGCCGTCCACTTTCTTTTCCTGCGCTTTCACCACCGACGTGGCGGCAAGCACGGCTGTTGCCGAAAGGAAACTGCGGCGGGCGGTGTCTATCTGTTCGGAAGTTACAGTTTGCGTCGGTTTGTCGGTTGCCGTCTTATTCGTTTTCTTCCAGCGGTATTCCAACCGAAGCGCATCGTGTTTGCAGGTGTCTATACAATCCATACACGCTACGCAACGGCTGTAATCGATGCGATGGTTCTTGTAGTCGATGCAGGCAGCCTTGCATCCACGGGAACACAAACTGCAATTCTTGCATTTCTCCGCATCGATCACTGGACGGAACAGCGAGAAACGGGAGAAAAATCCCAGTACCGTTCCCACCGGACAAACCGTGTTGCAGTAAGTACGCCCGTTCCGCCATGCAAGAATAATCAACACGACGAACGTAACGGCGGCAATAAGGAATGTAGGCAGACTTTTCAGCCAGACCTCCGTTTCATAAAAGGCATAGCTGTCCGCACGCTCGGCAAAGTAGGCAAGCAGGTTGTTTCCCCACCGGTACACCGGAGCAAACAGGTTGGTGGCGATACGCCCGTAGGAGCTGTAAGGAGCCAGCAAGGCCACGAACGAACCGACACCGGCTATCAATGCAATGACGAACAGTCCTAATACCCCGTAACGCAGCCACTTGACTTCCGGAGAATAGGAAAAACGGTACTTTTTCTTTTTGCGCCGTCCGCTTATCCACGACACAATGTCCTGCATCACGCCCAACGGACAGATGACCGAGCAATAGACACGACCCGCAAGCAGCGTCAATAGCACCAGCAGAGCGACAACGCCTGCATTTACCGCAAGCAATGCAGGTAGGAACTGTACTTTTGCCGTCCAGCCCAGCCACGCATGAATCGTTCCCGTAAAATCGAGGAACAAAGCCGTGACTGCCACAAAGAACAGCACGGCAAGCGTCAATCTTATTTTTCTCAACATATCGTCTTCGCTTTATCGGATGGGTTACAACTTCTGATTGTTTGCCAGCTTCAGATCCATCAGCGAGATGTGCTCGTTGCGGTAACGGGCATTCGGGTTCACCTCCGTTCCATCGGGGAAAGAGCCGTCTTCCGACTTGCGGAACTGTATCGCTTTCTGCGGGCAGTTCTGTATGCAGGCGAAACAGAACTCGCAGTCGCCGGACATCTTCACGCCCCTCGATGTCAGTTCGTAGTTGCCGCGCGGACACACGTAAGTACAGATACCGCAGTCGATACAGGCGTCGGTCACGGTAAAACACTTCTCGCTTTTCATCAAAAAGCCCACCTCCGGGTCGAGTTTCGTCCACTGCATGAATCCCCGGTGCATCCGGCGTTCCTCTTCCGTCACCGGTTCGTACCAACGCCGATGCACATTGATGTCAGCCGTTATTTTCTGCAAATTCTCCGGGATATGCTTGTCCATCTTGATTTGCTCGTTCATATCGAAATTGGGCAGCCAGTTATCCACCATGACGATGGTGTTGATGTAATCGAACGCATTTCCCGCTTTTCGGGATATGCCGTCCCAAACCTCCACCGCATCGCATTTTCTCGCACCGTATGTAAGTACGGCAAACTTGTATCCGGCTTTCAGCTTCGCTTTTTGGATGAACTGCCGGACCATATAGGGTGGCATGTGCCCATAGATGGGATAGACGATGCCGATTTCGTCTGCCTCGAAGTCATACTTTCCACGTTTCACCATCTGCGGAATGCTCAACAGTTCCGTATGCTCTTCGGCCAGTTGGCGGGCGATATGGAGGCTGTTGCCCGTTCCGGTGAAATAAAAGATAATGCGTTTGTTCTTTTTCCCCTCGCAGGATGCCAGTGAGAGCACGCCCGAAGAAGCGACCGCTCCGCTAATTACGGCAGCTCCCATGCGCTTCAAAGCATCCCGGCGGGTGATTTTATTATCCTCATTCATATCTCTGATTCTTAAATATTATTGTAATCTATTGTCTGTTGCAAAGGTAGATGATACCCCCAAGAGCAGTCTTACAGAAATTGCGGGACGTAATGCGATTTTTACGGTAGTTTTCTTTTCCCTGACATACAAAAGCCGTTCTCCCGGACGGGTATGTCGGAAGAACGGCCTGCATGGATTTACATTCCTATTCCGTCATCCCGATTTTCTTCAGCCAGTTCTGTATCCCGTCTTTGGAGCTGCTTACACGGTCGCGAGCAATGGCATAGCCATCAAGGACGGTCGCCCCTTTCTCCATCTCGCGGATAGTCTTGATAGCATCCGAGAAACGGTTGCCGCCATGCGTGCAGAACGGAACGACGGTCTTGCTACTGAAATCATACTCGTCAAAAAACGTATAGAGCGGTTGGGGCATATCGTACCACCAGTTGGGAAACCCGACGAACACGACATCGTACTCGTTCAGATTCTTGATGTGGGTAGCCAATGCAGGACGGGCATCCTCGTCCGATTCCTTTTTGGCTGCGTCGATAAGTTCCTTGTGCGTACCGGGATAAGTATGCACCGTCTTTATCTCGAAAAGGTCACCGACGGTAGCTTCGCGGATAACATTCGCCACATATTCGGTATTCCCTTGCAACTTCCCGTCCGATACCAGTCGGCTTGCCCCCGAAGAAGCATCCACGCCATCGGTTTCGGGCACGGAAAAATAAGCCACGAGAACTTTGCCCCCGGTACGGGAAACAGTAGTTGGTATCGGCCGTTCGGACACGACCGCTTCGGAAGCATCCGTACGCTCTTGATCGGCAAAAGCGCAAAGGACAATAGCACATAAGGCAATTACCAGCGTACTGCCGATAAAATATCTCTTTTTCATTTTTATTCAGTATATTGATTTATAACATTACATCCGTTCCATCAACAGTTCGAAGATTTCATCTCTGGTGAGCTGACGACAGCACCCAGGAGTGATGAAACACGTGTCGGCAGCGGCACGGAGCATACTTTCGTCCGTAATACCCATTTCACTCCAATGAGTAGGAAGTCCGATTTCACGGATAAACGCTTCCAGAGCCTCGATACCCCGCATGGCGGTCTCTTCGATTGTCGTGCCTTTCACGCCCCATACGGTTTCCGCCATACGTGCCAGTTTTTCTTTGCCGGCTTCCAGTAAACGACGGTAGAGTGCGGGATGAATCACTGCCAAGCCCTGTCCGTGATTACAATCGGTATAGGCTCCTACAGCATGTTCTATCATGTGACACTGAAAGTCCGTTTGCTTGCCAAGTTTCAGCATCCCGTTTTCGGCCATCGCCGAAGCCCACATCAGTTCTCCGCGCGCAAAGTCATCATCGGGATTCCGGATGAGACGGCGCAGATTCGTTATCACGTTCCGCATCACCGCTTCGTTGATTTCATCCGAGAGATTCGTTGCCTGCGGTTTGCCCATATAAGTCTCCATACAGTGCGAAAGGGTATCGAATGCACCGCTGATTACCTGTTTCATGGGCACGGTTTTCGTCAGATCGCTGTCCAACACGGCGAAAGAGTGGAACGCACCGAAAAGTGGCTGTTTCAACTTTTTCTCCTCGTGGGTAATCACAGCTCCGTTGTTCTGTTCCGCTCCAGTGCCGGATGCGGTTACGACAGCCCCCATCGAAATAAATTCCGTCGGAAGGCGATGCCCAACATACCACATATCCCAGATATCTTCGTCCAGTAAGGCTTGTGCAGAGACAATCTTGCAGCAGTCGATGACCGATCCGCCTCCGACAGCGAGGATAAAATCAATGTTGTTTTCCCGGACAAGCTGTGCCCCTTCCTGTACTTTGGCGTAGGTCGGATTAGGCATAATGCCGCCGAAATCCGTTACATTCTTGTCGGATGCCTCCAACCATGTCCGCAGTTTATCGTAAAGTCCCGTGCGTTTCAACGAACCGCCGCCATAAGCCAGCAACACGTTTTCGCCCACCTTTTTCAGTTCTGTCTTAATCGCTTCTTCGGCGCACCCCGCACCGAAATACTGTTTGATCGGATATTGATAAATAAAATTGTCCATTTCTATAATTTTAAGGTTACAACTACTTATGTTGTGTCGGAATCTGCATCTTGCCAATGTAGGCGCGCTCCTTTTCCTCCAAAGGCATATTGAAGAAACGCTTTTCCTTGTTCAGTCCATGCATCTGCGCCATCTCCTCGTCGGTCAGCTCGAAATCGAAAATCTCGATATTCTCCTTGATGTAATCGGGATTGGATGCTCCGGGAATGGCAGAGAAACCTTCCTGCATGTGCCAGCGGAGTATAACCTGCGCCGGAGTTTTGTCGTGGGCTTTAGCAATGGCAATGATGGTCGGATCCTTGAACAGTGCACCGTTCGACATCGCGCCACCCAACGGGAACCAGCAGGTGATGTGGATGCCGTAGGGCTTCACCTTCTCGCGCATGGCCAGCCGCTGGGCATACGGATGACATTCGATTTGAAGCACGGCAGGTTTTACAGTGGATTCGCTCATAATCTTCTCGAACACCTCATCGCTCGCATCGAAATTGCTGATACCCAGCGCACGCACCTTGCCCATCGCCACGGCTTTCTCCATATCTTTCCATGCACCCACGAAGTCGCCCACAGGCTGGTGGACATACAAAAGGTCTATGTATTCCAGTTGCATACGCTCCAACATCTCATCGATGGCTTTCAGTGTCTTACCCTCACCGTATTCCGTAGGCCACAGTTTCGACGTAATCCATATTTCCTCGCGCGGAATACCGCTTTCTTTCACGGCTCGGCCTACACCGGCTTCATCGTTATAAGCATGGGCGGTATCGATATGACGGTAACCTGCCTTCAAGGCCGTCAAGCACGACTGTTCGCACACTGCATCCGAGGGCTGAAGGAACGTTCCAAGTCCGAATTGCGGCATCAGAATACCGTTGTTGAGTTGTACCATCGGTACATTGGCGGCAGTCTTATAAATATCCTGCGCGAAAGAGGTGCTGCCGATTATCGAAGCCAACACCATAAGTCCGGTAATGATTTTCTTTTTCATTTCTTTATCTATTTAATGTAATACGTTGTCTTTGTCCGACGTTGCAAAAGTAGAGAGAACCTTTCGGGCAGGCTTTACAAGAAATTCGGTTGAAACTACACTTATTTCGGTTTTTGCATCCGTCCGATACAGAAGCTGTCGAGCCTCGCTGTCATTTTCTGAAAAAATGGTAATTCGAGCCGTATTTTTTGTTCCGCCGGTATGAACGGACGTATCTAACTTTGCATCCGGAGAATTGCAAAAACAATCAATAAACAATAATGTAGATATGAAAAAGTACCTGATTTACCTGATGATGGCTGCGGCCATCGTAACATTCGGAGCCTGTTCGCCCGAAGACGAGCATGAACCTCAGACACCGGATATCGAAAATCCCGAAAAGCCGGATGACGGAGGAGAGGATATGCCCGATGACCCGGATCAACCCGGCGACAATCCCGACACCCCAGGGGGCAACAGCAAAATACTGGTCGCCTATTTCAGTTGGGGCGGCACGACGTAGCGCATGGCGCAGGAAATCGTCCGTCAGACCGGAGCCGATCTGTTTCGCATCGAGCCGGTAGTGCCGTATCCGACCGAATACACGCCCTGCACCGAGGTAGCACTCGAAGAGAAAAACAACGATGCCCGTCCGGCGATTGCCGCAACGGTGGAAAACTGGGCGGACTACGATATGGTATTCATCGGTTGTCCCGTATGGTGGTGGACTACACCGATGATTATTTGCACCTTTGCCGAAAGCTACGATTTCGAAGGAAAGACCGTCGTCCCGTTCTGTACCTACGCTTCGACCTATCGTGATGAGACGCTGGCACGCATCGTGGAGCTGACACCCGATGCCGCACATCTGACAGGAGAGGGACTGACAAGCGGACGAATCAACGAACAGAACATTTCATCATGGCTCAGAGAGATCGGACTAATTGAATAACATATAATCCTGATAATTATGAACATATTCAAATACATCTATGCTATGACCGTGGCGTTAGCCATATCAGGCAGTATGGCACAGGCTCAGACAAAAATTGATAATAACATGAAATCGGTAATCGTATATTTCACATACTCCGGCAATACCGAACTTGCCGCCAAGCAGGTTGCGGAAGTGACAGGAGCCAAAATGATCCGGCTTTTGCCTGAACAACCCTATTCATCGGAAGATGTCGATTGGACTAACGAACAGTCCCGCTGCACGCAGGAACACCTCAACCAGTCGCTTCGGCCGGCTATCAAATCGGTCGATATCGACTTCACAAAGGTCGATACGGTATTTGTCGGTTTCCCCATCTGGTGGCACGAAGAGCCGGCAGTAATCCGTACTTTTCTCGATAACTATGGCGAACAACTGAAAGGCAAGGTTATACTTCCTTTCTGTACCTCTTACGAAAGCCCGATGTCGGAAGCCGATGCCACACTGAAAAAAGGTTATCCTGATTTGAAAATCAGAAAAGGGCTTCGTCTGCCTGCTAAATCGGAAGAAATCAAAAAATGGATAGAACAATGAATACAGTAACATTGAACAACGGCGTCGAAATACCCCAGGTGGGCTACGGCGTGTATCAAGTGCCGCCTGCTGAGTGCGAGCGTTGTGTGAGCGATGCGCTCAGCGTCGGCTATCGGATGATCGACACCGCGCAAGCCTACCACAACGAAGAGGGCGTGGGCAATGCCGTGCGCAAAAGCAACATTGACCGCAAGGAAATCTTCCTCGTGTCGAAAGTGTGGATTTCCAATTACGGCTACGAAAAGGCAAAGGCTTCCATCGATGAGAGCCTGAGCAAGTTGCAGACCGACTACATCGACCTGATGCTGTTGCACCAGCCGTTCTGCGACCGTTACGGTGCATACCGGGCGTTGGAGGAGGCGTATAAGGAAGGTAAGTTGCGGGCCATCGGTGTTTCGAATTTCTATCCCGACCATTTCATCGACATCGCCAGCAACGTGGAAATCGTTCCGGCGGTCAATCAGGTGGAAACGCACGTCTTCGACCAACAAATCGAGCCGCAGCAAATCATGGAGGAGTTCGGTACGCGCATCATGTCCTGGGGACCGCTTGCCGAGGGGCGCAACGGCTTCTTCACGAACCCGGTTCTTGCCGAAATCGGCAGCAAGTACGGCAAAAGCGTGGCGCAGGTCGCCCTGCGTTGGCTCATCCAGCGCGGTGTCATCATCATCCCCAAATCGACCCACATCGAACGGATGCAGCAGAACATCGACATCTTCGACTTCTCGCTCTCCGACGAGGATATGGCCGCCATCGCCACGCTCGACACGGGTGAAAGCCTTTTCTTCGACCACCACGATGCGGAAACCGCCCGTATGTTCATGGGGTGGAGGTAACTGTAAACAGAGGCTTAAAAGGATTAGAAATTATAAACTTTCATCTTGAATTTGAAAATGACAAAATAATATTCCGATGCAACTATATATTTTATGTTGCATAATATATATTTGCATTGGTTATTTATCAATTTTAACTCTCAATCTTCTAAAGTTATATCAAAACCGGATTCACTTTCATCGTTCCCAAATTCAGAAATAGTCCGTGATGTTCAATCATCCCGTTGCGGAACATCTTCCAAAGAATATTGCATCCGAGTTGAGCCAGCGTGGAGTTGATGAACAAATCCTGCTTCTCCAATGCTTCTGCCAGCGAGCAACTCGGACCGGAATCCTCTTCTTTCACTCTCGCGTATTTAACCAACCGGGTGATTACTTTCAGCGAACCGACCGTTTCATATAGCTGAGATGCCGGCTGCTTTATCTTTTTCGGAACGGTTCCCAGAACGACTTGTCCCGATGTCTGCGTGTTCCCGAAATCCATCCAGTAAAGCGGGGTTGTATAATCGCGGTAATCCGGGATACGTATAGCCTTCAGGATATTCCATAAGTCAAGGCGTGATTTGATGTTGTCCGTACAAGTGATGGTAATGTTTGCCATATTATCCCGACAAACATTCTTGATCATGGCCGGAAATATGTCCGGTACCGCTTTCCAGTCGTTCCCGAAGAAGTTGTTGATGCGAGTGACAAGACATTGCGCCTTGTTCAGTCCCATGTCGGAATACCCGAACAGCTGGCGTCCGATGTTGGCTTCCGTCACGATGTCCGGATCATAAAGTGTCACGAACAGTCCCGGATGTCCGAGTGCCCGGAGTGTCACATCCAGGCGTGTCAGGCCGGTCAGTACCTGCGAGCCGGTTCCTCCCGCACCAATCAGGTTTACCGTTACCGGATGCTGCGGGTTTATCAGGTAGTTGTCGATATAATGTACTCTTTTCATTTCAGTATGTCTTTAAGTTTCAAATTTCTTAACGGTTTCAACTCTTCGAGGTCGAATGGTTTGTCCTTTGCCGCCTTCGTCACCAGCACCAGGTTGGACTTGGTGGGATTTCCACCGCCTCCCAGATGCGAGAACTCCGTCAGCCAGAACTTCTTTTCCCAGTATTCCAGCAGGTTTTCATAGGTCAGGTTTTTCGGCATATCTATCTTGGCATTTCCCAGGCATACGTTCGCTCCTGTAACATTGAAGAACGGCGCGGCATAAAGTTCCGTTTTCTCTGTCGGTTCCTTGTCCTTATAGGCATAGACATTCAGTCCGTTTCCTTGAGTCTCGTAAATGATTCCCGGCAGGTTGTATTCCGCGTTCTCAACCTTGAGCGATTCATGGAAGAACATCATCCTTTTCCGTGGAGAATTGTACCAGATGTACTTCTCGCTGCCTTTGCGGGAGTCGCACCAAAGCATGTTGGACGGGATTCTCCCGTAAGGGGTATTGCCGTGATGTTCGGAATGCCCCCGTACAAGTTCGTTCATGAACTCTACCGTCACGGGCACACCTTCGCCCATTTTACCTTTTTCGTCTATTTCCCTTGCTTCAACGAAAAAGGATTCTCCCTCCCGGGAAGCGTAGGCAATCAACGCTACACGCGGATGCAGTATGTCGTTGATTTCTTTGGTAAGTTTGTTAGTTTCCATCTTGTCAGTAAATGAAGTTTATGAATTTGTCCGCCCATCTGAAGAAACGTTCCGGATAGTTGTCTTCCCTGGAGAATACCTTATCCGTTTCCGGAGACAATGCGAATGTCGTAATAGGAATTATGTCATACGTCTCCTGCCTGCTCGAATTATAGAAATCAATCAGGTATTCCGTCATTATGTCCTCACAATCATAAACCACCCGGATTTGTTGCTCCAGTCCCTTGGGATAATACTCCGGCTCTTCATCGAACCACGGGTCATAGGCATAGGACATGATGGATTTGTCCGGATTGACGAATTCCAGCCCTTGCCTCATGAGGGCGATGAGTTCCTGTTCCAAGCCGTTCCGGCACTCGTACTTGTCAATGGCTTCCGGCAGATTCTTGTAATAGGATTTGCGATACACCTTGTCGAGCAGTTTGTAAATCCTGCCCTCCTTGTATGAATGCAACAACCTGTGCCGTTCCGCACGTTCTTTCCTGTCCTCACCGTCATCATCCTGCGAGAACATTTCAAACACCCAGTTCGTGTCCTCCTCGTCGTTTATGGTGGAAAAACCGTTCGCACTCATCAGGTGATGCAGGAAGGACAACGCGATGCGTCTCAATTTCGGATTCAGGGCCTCCACGAATTTGACGGGGAAATAATACAGGGTGTACTCTCCCCACGTATGGGCCTGCCATAGGTTGAAATACAGCCGGCCGTTCCGTTCTTCATAATTTACATGCACCGTTTCATCCAAGAGTGCCGACAATTCATTGTAGAGGTTGGCAATGCCTTCCCCGATACTTTTGCCCCGGTCATGCGGTGCATTGACATTCAGCAGTCCGGCATAGCGGAAATAAGAATCACGCAGGAACTCGTAATTCTCCTGCGTGATCAGATTGTGCGATATCCCGTCATGACCTTCCCTTGTGACCGATTGCGGGGCTATCGGGACGAATGATACGTTTAGAAAAGAATTACAGCCCCGCTCGGAGCCGTAATTCTTTCCGTCCTGTCCACTCCATGCCGGATATTCCGTTCCGTCTGGCTGATGGCCAGTCTCGCGAGCTGTTCCAGTTGATATTTTTTCAAGGGCGTACATGACTTTTCCTTTCTTTTGCTTTTCTTTTTATCCATATCTCCTAACCTTTGGTTCCGATGGTCGTCTTGAACTCGTACACTGCCGTGTCGTTCTCGATGACCGGACCGTGTACCGTCGCCGTTGTCAGCTCTGGATACATGTTGGCATAATAGTTCATCACCGCGTCCGGCATCTCACCCGGCATCGGGTCGGCCAGTACGATTGTTTCACTTCCTTTCCTGAATTTGAAGGTCCGATTGAGACCGTTTACTGTCATTGCCATAACTTATGCTGTTTGATGTTGGTAATTGGTTGTCTGAATCATGTCTGCCGGGAAGTCCAGGTATTCCTCGTAATCCTCCGGGCGATAAGCAGGTTCATCCTGCGGCGGATATGTCGGGTTCCGGTACGCGGTTTGCTGTTCGACGTAGTAAGGGGGCATTTCCTCCCCGTAATGCGGATGTTGTCCGCCTTGTGCTCCCTGGGGGTAAGTTCCCTGTTGCGGATACCGATACGGCTGTTGCGGCGGCATCTGCGGTTGTGCCGGCCGGTGATACGCCGGTTGCTGTCCCTGCATCGGCTGCGGTGCCGGCTGTTGTACATACTGCCGGGGTTGCTGTGGAGGCATCTGTCCGGTCGGCTGTTGTGCCATAGGCTTCTGTTCCGCCACGGGTTGGGGTGCCTGTTGCCCGGGCTGTTGCTCGGCCTGCTCCATAAGGTCGAACAGGCTGCCCTGGTTCATCGCCCTTTTCTGCTCCTCGATTTTCTCGTCCACCGTCTTCTGGTTCTGCTCGGTGGCGTATAACCGGGCTTGTCCCAGTGCGGTGACGGCCTCCTTGTGGTTCTTTGCGGCAATCAGTTCCTCCGCCTTCTTCATGTGCTTCTCGTATTTCTCACGCTTTTCTTTTTCTTCCTTCGTCTCCTTGGCTTTCTGTTCCTTCGACGCCTTGCTATTGGCTGCCGCCTTGTCCGCCTGTTTCTCGAACTCCGCCATGTTGGTCAGGAGTCCGGAAACCTTCCGGACAGGATTTGCAATCGCGTTCATGAATCCCGCGTCGAGTTCTCCGGGCAGCCCCGACAGCGTGAGCGGGACGATGTGGTTCTGGGCCTCGTCCTTGAGACCGTTCGACTTCGGCAACACGGATACCGTCATGCCGGTTGCTGACTTGCGGATGACCATCGTGATATCCACGCTCTGGGCCATCAATTGATTGATTTGAGTAAAAAACATAACTTGAAGTATTAAATGTTAGACATTGATTTCACGCGTCCTTGAAAAATTCCGCCAACAGCCGGTTCCTGTCCGGATGGTGAATGATCTGCTGCAAGGGTTCGAGCAGTTTGGAGATATGCACCGGTCTGGTCGTTCCGCGGGGCGGGAGTTTGACTGCCGGTTCCGGCTCCACTGTCCTTTTCTTTCTCGTTACCGGTATCGGCATGCGTATCTGTAAGGGTGGCGCCGACGGCGGTCTTGAAATGATTGCTTGATTCATGACTTTATTATTTTAATTGTGAATACTCGGGCTTTGGCAGCCCGTTGAACTACAAGGGCTTTACGGCGAACGCTTCCGGTAAGGCAAGGTTTTCGGGGAAAATACCGGAGCCGGAACGGTGAGGATGATTTTTCCCGAAACCTGAAAGGCCCGACCTTGCCGTCCGAAAGAGGCGTTTGCCAACTTTGCCCGGTAGTTCTTCGGTCTGTCAATGGCTGTATTTGCTTCTCTGTCCGTGTTCTTGTCGTTGTCATCCTTAGGTTTGGAATACAAAAAGAGCTGCCCGGCAGGACAGCTCCGTTCTGTAAGGATTTACAGAAATCTGTATGGTATATACGTTTCATATCCCGGTATTGTCAGAAGGCCAGATAACTGAGGATGCAAAATAGTATCGCCGCAGCCAGCAGGAAGCAGGCAATCCTGTAGATGAACCTGAAAAATCCCCTGAAACAGACGATGGCGACCGCCGTCCATACCGGTGATATGCCTCTTGAATGGAGATAGCTGAACACGATGAAGGCAACAACGGCCAATGCCGCAATCCGTATCCGTCTGCTTGTCCTGAGCCTTTCGATACATTCCCTTGTTTTCATGACCTTACATTATTATATAGGTGAAACATGTCATTTCCAATTTCAAGGGCCGGAGCGCGTACCGCCTCCACAGGCAAGATTTTCGGGGAAAATACCGGAGCCGCGCGAGGATGATTTTCCCCGAAACCCAAAGGGCCTGACCTTGCAGGTGGAACGGGGCGGTACGCTACCTTTGCCCGCGAATTGGAATGACGGTGTTATCTTTTCTTGTCCCCCTTGTGTTTCGGGAACGAGAATACAGGGTTATACTCCGTGTCAAAGGTGACGGCCGCATCGAAAGACACGCCTTTCTTTCCCTTGAAACCTTTGATGACCTTGGTACTGCCTGACGAGAAAAGCTGTTCCAGATGGATGTCGGTCAGTTCCTTGTTCAGAATGCGCCGGAACACCAGCAGCCCGCACCCGTCATGGTCGCATTTGGCCACTTTGGAACGGATGATGATCTTCCCTGTCTTACATTTGGGACAGGTGAAGACTTTGCTGGGCATTGTCTGGAAATTAAGCCGCAATATCTCGTCGGTCGCCTTGCGGGTGTAATCACGGATGGAGCACATGAATGTTTCCGGGTCAAGTGTATGTCCTTCTATTTGCGCCAATGCCTTCTCCCAGCTGCCGGTCAGTTCCACGTCCGCCACGCGCATATCCTTCACCGCCTCGTAGAGACACATTCCCTTTTCGGTTGGTATGATGCTCTTGCCGGAGCGTGCGATATAATCGCGGCCGACCAGCGTGGTGATGATGGAGGCACGGGTGGCAGGCGTGCCGATACCGGAATCCTTCATGGCTTCTTTCGCCTCGTCATCCGTGATATTCTTTCCGCAGGACTCCATCGCGCCCAATAATGTCGCTTCCGTGTAAAGCGGTTTGGGCATGGTCTTCTTCTGCGCCATCCCGTGCCCGGTTACGGGAACGGCATCACCGACGGCAAACACCGCGCTTCCCCCGTTGCCATCCGGCTCGTCCTCGTCCCGGTCCTCTTTCCTGCGGAACACGCCGCGCCAGCCGGGATTGACAATGACGGAAGAGCGAGAACGGAAATCCATCCCTTCGCAGGTACATTCCATGAGCAACGACTCTTTTTCACAAGGAGAGGAAAAGGATTCCAGCATCCTGCCGGCTATCATGGTATAGACGGCCGATTCCGTCTCGGACAGGTCTTGCGGCTCAATCCCTGTGATAATCAAGGCGTGGTGATCGGTCACTTTTGTGTTGTCCACGCTCCGGGTGTTCAGGTCGGAAAGGTCAAAAGTATTTCCGTATTCCCTGAATTCGGGCATGGCCACGACCTTTTGCAGCAAGGCGGGGATATGCACCATGACATCTTCGGGTATATGCCGGCTTCCCGTTCTCGGGTAGGAGATCAGTTTCTTTTCGTACAACGACTGGGCGATGGAAAGGGTCTTGTCCGCCGTCAGGTCATAATGGATGTTGCAGTCCTTCTGAAGGGCTGTCAGGTCGTAGAGAAGCGGGGCCTGCCGGAATGTCCTTTTTCGTTCCGCTTTGGTAACTGTCACAATGGAACCGGAGGTGATTTTCCGGTATGCCGCCTCCGCCGTTACTTTGTCCTTGAACTCCTCCAAATGAATGAACTGCCGGTGCGCCCCTCCCTGTTTCAGCGTGATATGCAGCTGCCAATAGGGAGTGGAGACGAAGTTGCGGTTCTCGCTGAAGCGTGCGCATATCATAGCGAGTGTCGGGGTCTGCACCCGTCCGATGGAGTTGTTTGCCGATCCTGAGACTATCGCCAACGCACGGCTGGCATTCATACCCACCAGCCAGTCCGCCTTTGCCCTGCTGTCCGCTGCGGCATAGAGGCTGTCGTAACCGCTGCCGTCCCGGAGGTTTTCCATTCCCTCGCGGATGGCCTCGTCGGTCAGCGAGGAAATCCACAGCCGTTGGAACGGCTTGGTGTAGCCCAGGTAAGAATAGATCCAACGGAAGATAAGTTCTCCTTCACGCCCCGCATCCGTTGCCACGATGATGCTGTCGCATCTGGAGAACACCCCATCGATGACTTTCAACTGCCGGGAAGCGGCCATGTCTGTCACCATGCCCCTGTCCGTCCTGGTCTGTCTGGTAACAAGACGGAACGGATCGGGCATCATCGGAAGGTCGTCGACCGTAGTCCTCGTGTAGCCGTATGTGCCGGGCAATGCCAAAGACAACAGGTGTCCTGACGCCCACGTGACCATGTAACCGTTGCCGATAAAGTAGCCGTCCTTTTTTTCTGTAGCCCCGACCACGCGGGCTATATCCATGCCTACACTCTGTTTTTCTGCTATGATTGCTTTCATGTCCGGATAAAATTTAAGCCGTTCCCCGTTACCGGAACCGGAAAACAGGAAACGGCGGTTTGACATTGATTTTCTTTTTTATTCGTTGGATTGACTGTTTCCGATGGCTATGCCGACGGATTTACACCGAGGATTTCAATAAGCGGCTCACCGTCCTTGCGTACCAGTTGCAGGGTGGCGTCCATCACCACGTCCACTCCGAGGAGCACGAGGCTGAGCGGCATCACTTTCGTTTTCTCCCCCCTGAGCAGCGTGTCAAGTTCTCCCGACATTTCCAGCTCGTCCTTCAATATGCCGATGCCTGCCAGCTCGTTCCAGTTCACGTCCTCCGCCTTGAAAGGCGTGTTGTTTCCATTGTTTATTTCCATATTTATTCGTTTTTAGGATTCCACATTCATTTGATTCTCGTATCATGCGATGCTTGCGCCTTTGGATTTCCGGCTGTTCTGTTCCTGCTTCTGCGCGTTAGCCACCACGTTGCGCTTCGAGGCGTCACGTTTGATGTCCGGGTTCTCGTTGTAGAAGTCCAGCCTGCCCTGGTTGAAGTTCGCCTTGACATACTGCGAGATGGTCTTGCCGTCGTAGCCCTTGATGCCCTCGACCAATACCGCCTTGCCGCTCTGGAGGTCGGCACGCTGTTTCCGGCTCAGCTGAACGTCCCATACCTTGTCGGGTATCTTGAACTGTTCGCGCTGCTCGAAACCGTCAGGGGTGCGTGAATAGCTCAGCCGTCCTGTTTCCAGGTCCGCCTTGATGAACGAGGAGAACTCTTCGCCCTTGCGGTTCACCATGTCATTGAGGAAGATGGTCTTACCCTCGCGGAGCTGCTGCTGTTCTTCCGGGGTGATTTTCACACCGTTGATCTCGTTCGGGATATAGATTTCGCGTGCGCCCTCCGGGGAGTCTGGGTTGTAGCGGGTATAGGCGGGTCTGCCCGTGGCCTCGTCCAGCTTGACATACGAGGAGAATACCTCCCCGTCCTTGCGTTCCATGCCCTCCACAAAGATGGCCTTGCCGGCATTCAGGTCTTCAATCTGCTTCTGGGTAAGTTCCACGCCGCCCAACGAGTGGCGGTTGAAGAGCTTGTCGTTCTCGAAGATGTATTCGATGCCCCTGCGTTCGGCATTGATCTGTATGTGGGCGTCGAACTCCTTGCCGCTGTTGGAGATCATCCCCTCGATGAACACCTTCTTGCCTTCACGCAGGTCGTTCTGTTCCTGCTCTGTAAGCTGCACTCCCTTGATTTCCTTCGGGATGAAGGCGTTTTCCGCACGCATGGCGACCACCTCGTTGGTGAGTTTGTCGATGCTGATGAAAGAGGGGATGTATTCGCCGTTGCGCCCTTTCAGTTCCACGACACGTCCCATGTTGCCCGTTTCAAGCAGGTTCTTCTTATCCTCCTCGGAGAAGATGTGCCCGAAATACGGACGGTCAAGTTCGGGTTTCTGCCGGATTCCGTGGATGCCGAGGACAATCGGACCGCCGACGGATTGCTGGAATGACAGACGTGCGTCGGTGCGTAATACGGCGGAGCCGAAGTTCATGCTGATGGGCACGACCTGGTTGGTCTTGTAGCCCTTGAGCATCTGTTCGAGGAGCCCGCGTTCCTGAAGATACTCGCGGGACAGCCCGAAGTTCTTCAGTTCCTCCCAGTTGATCATGGACTCGTTGTAGCGGTACTTGGGCTGCTGGCCGCCGTCCTGGGAAGCCTGCTGCGGGGTTTCATTTTTCTTTGCCATTTCTTCTTGATTTTGATGGTTTATACTTTGGTTTTCCTTGTTGCGTGGAACAATCTCGTATTTCTTGAGAAATTCCTCCACGGCTTTTGTCTGCTTTCCTGCCACGATGTCCTCGACCGCCTGCCTCACTTCCGGGTTGTCCAGCGTCTCTTCCTTGATGGTAAGGATACCGAAGCGTGTCGGGTCCTTGAGCTGGCTCCAGAAGTTCTTCAGGAAATTCTCGAACAGGTTGGCGTAACGGTCGATTTTCAGAAAGGAATTTTGGTGTTCCTTGTCTGCCGGAACCGTCCTGTACCTGCCGTCTTTTGAGATTTCGGACACAGCTTGTAAAATCAGTTCCATCTTGTCGAGGATAAACACGATGTCGCTCATCTGTTCGTTCTCGGAGACTTGCGGTTTAGGGGGATCGTCCCTTCCATTTTTCTTTGCCATAACTTTGTTTTTTAGAGTTGGTAACTATGAATTGTCAGTGCAAATATATAGGAGTGTTTTTGATAAATAATTAGTTTACAATGTATTATGATACACATTTCATCACTTGTCATCGTGTTTCACCGCAGGAGGAAAGACGCGGGACGGACAAACGGGAAAATCAAAGGCAAAAGCAGGGAAAACGCACCGAATCCGAGGGGCGGAAGAGAGCGGGCACACACGGGAGGCAAGCCCCGAACCGGAAAGAGGAAACGGCAGAAAACGGCACGAAACCGATAAAGAAAAAACTGTATTATGCAGAGTTGGGAGCGAGCTGCCTTTAGTCCCCGCTTCCTTGTGTCACTCTATAAGACAGGAAGAAGATTTTGTATTAGAGATATTGACGGCGTAATCCATTGGGACATTATATATTGGCAAAAGACATCCGCCAGATGTTTTTTGATTTTGTCCTATGCGTCGTAGGTCGCTTCGCTTGCTAAGTCCCGACCTGTCTCTCAACTCGGACGGCGATACCGGAACGTTTTTTCGGGTGAAAAATTACCACAGGGAATTTTTTGCGCGAAAACCGGAGGCCTGAACGTGGAAGGTATCGTCCCTCCGAGTTACCTTCTTGAAGGGACTTTGACAAGGGAAGCGGGGCTTATGATGGATTTTTATAGAGGAATATGGAATAAGATACTATGACTCTATTGAATAGTGTCATAGGTAATCTCTTTTTGATTATTTTTGTAGAGCGATGCGCCATAAAAGCAGTTTTGTTCACTTTGGGATAGTTGTTCATTCTTAATGAACACGACTAAACAATGAACAACCGCCTAATATATTGTTATTATTCAGGCATTTGTACTTATCTATTGGAGAGATTTGGAACCTTTACCTATTTTTTCCAATAAATGATTTGGTAAGAGATGATTTGTTTTGCAAACTTTTGGCAGTATTCTGTATTAGTGCTGAAAGTTAGTAAAAACAAATCCATAGAAGAACCGAAATGAATTTTAATATTTAATCCTTGCGGATTTTTCGCAGAAAATGGGGAATAAATTTGCCTATACGGAATTAAAACACTACTTTTGCAAAAAAACAGCGAAATTATGATATTAAATCTGGAATTCAAAAATTATCGTTCGTTCAAGGGCATTTGTTCGTTCACAACGGAACCGACCTCTTCAAAAGCAAAGGCCGAAAATCTGTGTGACGTGGAAACCATTGCAGAGGGAAACAAGAAAGCATTGAAGATATCTTTAATCTTTGGTGCCAATGCTTCCGGTAAGACCAATATAATAAAGTTTCTGTATGGATTCAGACGTTGGGTTCTGAATTTGGATAATCGTGTCGGTGAAAACATAGCTTTGTATCAGCCTTTCAAGTTTGACAGTGCAACCGTAAATGCTCCCATTGAATTTGCAATGGAGTTTATAGCACAAAAAGTTAGGTATAAGTATGAAGTCCGTTTTACCAGGCTGCAAATTGAAGCGGAGTCATTGATATCATACCCCAATGGCAAGCAGACTCAACTTTTTGAAAGAATCTTGCTTCCTGAAGATAAAGAATCCGACACTTTGAAATTCGGAGCAAGTCTTTCTACTTTCAAGCCCTTTCAGGTATTCAAGAATCAGTTGTTGATTTCAAAATTTTTGAAAGATACCCCGTGTGAGCCGATAACCAATGCTGCAAGATATCTGGCGGATATTGTCATATCTAACGGCTTTCATGAAGATACAATGCTTGGAGAGGACAAGGAAATGCTCCGATGGCTGTATTCACATCCGGATAACAAGAAGATGCTTGCAGAATTCTTGAGTTTTGCAGATACCGGATTGGCGGATTTTCAATTGGAAAAACGTAGTGATGGCGTGGAGGTCACAAGTCTGCACGGATTGTATAAGGATGGTGAAGATTCAGGCAAAACTACAGATTTGCCATTGAAGGAAGAATCTTTTGGTACAAGGGCCTTGTTTATCATCGGCTGCCATATATTACAGGCATTGCAGAACGGAAGTCCATTCTTTATAGATGAAATGGATTCAGGACTTCATTCTTATATCACAAAATTGATAGTGGATATTTTCCGGAACGAAAGAATTAACAAGCACAATGCCCAGTTAGTCTTTACCACCCATGATGTGAATCTTCTTGACCAAAATACGATTCGTAAGGATCAGGTGTGGTTTACGGAAAAAGACAAATGCGGAGTGTCGGAAATGTTTACACTCTCGGATTTCGATGATGTGAGAGAAGATACCTTGTTTGCCAAATGGTATTTGAACAATAAATTTGGAGGTGTACCTTCATTGCAATCATTAGAAAAACTTTTTGTGGAGAATGGCGAGAAATAACGAAAATACACGTCATAGCAATTATGTCATAAGAATAGTGTGCGAAGGCAATAAGACCGAGCCACTATTCTTCACAAGTCTGTGCGACCTGTATTGTAAAGACAAAGGTGCAATGGACGTGCAGACCATTCCCCAACCTTATATACCGGAGGACGAAGAACCGGAAAATTCCACACGCGGTAATTATAAAGGCAAAAAGCGCAAAATCAAAACCGGGAATAACCCTGTTGAGGATGTAGTGATAGCTGGAGTACCTCCGTTAAAGTGGGTGCTATATGCCAGACAAATTTTATCGGAGGGCGTGGATGAATCCTGGGCGGTCTATGATAAGGACAAACATCCGAAACATGAAGAAGCCTATCTGGAAGCAAATAAAGTAATTGACGGCAAGAAAGTCAATATAGCTTTTTCAAGCCGTAGCTTTGAATACTACTTGTTATTGCATTTTGAATACATCTACCATTGTTTCAATGAGACAGAATGCGGTGAAAAAGTGCGCGGCAAAAAGCATATATTTGAATGTGGAACAGGAAAGAATCCGGGAAAGGATTGTGATGGCAAGAATTGTATAAACGGTTATGCAAGGAAAAAGGGATATTGGCAGGAAACCAAATCTTCGGAGTCCACATTCCCTCTTGTCAAAGATAATTTGGTGAAGGGTATCGTCAATGCATGTAGGCTAAGGGCAGAAAGTGATTTGAAAACAAGAGAATCTATCTATAACAGGAATCCTTATACGAATGTAGATATCCTTGTCGGCAGACTGATTGGAAAAGTAACAATTGCTTATGGTGACGTATTTTTGTATAAAGAACGTGGATGCAATTGGTCTGTCACTTTGAATGAAGACGGTTTGACCATAACGAACCACAAGAACGGATTTGAGCATTTTGGCAAAGGGCTGTTTGTCGTATATGATTGGGAAACCAAGTTCAAAAAAGAATTGAATGTGGATACGTTTTTATTGCAAGCGAATGAGATAAAACAACTGCCTTGCAAGCTTGAAGCAACACAAGTTATTTCTATTCAGGTGAATCCGGGAAAAGAGATATTGTTGTTACCTAAATTTGCTATATAAGAATTTAACTCTTAAATTTTGCGGAAAAACTACAAAAAACGAGCATTAATTCTCATAACAAAGATTTAATTTCCGGATTCTGTAAATTGAGTTTACGAGTCAATGTGCCAAAAAGGTGCAAAAGTAATCAGATATTGATTACCTCTGCACCATTTTCGCCCAATCACAGATAAACTTGTATGGTAAAATTTCAGGTGTGAATGCTCCATCCGTGGAACGGTTCCATGATTACGGCAAAAGATTCATCCGGTTTGCCATGGTATAGCAATCCACCGACAACACCCCTGCTTCCGTCCGCAGCCACCTCAGCAAAACCGAATGAATACGGTGCAAAATCCCAATAGAGTTCAATTTCATACCTGCCGTTGGAGTTCTTCTCCCACTGTTTGAGGCGTTCGATACATTTCTCAAAAGTTGTGTCGCCAATGCTCTTGGCATACTCCACCACCTTGTCGTAGTGTTCCTGACATTTGATTTTCATATCCGATAATTTTAAGTTGTCTGTAACAGTTCTTCATATATGCCGAAACCGAGGCACTCTGCTATGGTAAAGTCCTCCATGCTTTTATCCGCCAATGATTTCAGGTCATTCAGCCCGTTGCAGTAATAGAATATTTCGTCATCCATTTTCGTATCGGAGTCCATAGACAAGGCAATCCTTGCCTCTACTGTTTCCAATGTGTCAAGCCAGCGGATAATGCAATCCGCATAATGAGGTTCACGCCCCTGTCCGCTGTAGAATTTCAGATAAAGACTGCCAATTTCCCGTCTGACTTCACCGGGCTTTTTCCATGTACTGTCATCTACGATTTCAAAGCCCATTCCTTCAACCAACAGGCACATGCCGTTGTCATTGACCATCATGGTGCGTTTGCCGATATGCCTTTCACGTATTTCAGCCCAATCCGGCAAGTCCCAACGCTCCACAGTCCAGATTCCACGGTAGTCTTCCGGAATGGCGTTGTATTCACTTAATGTTATCTTTCTCATATTCATTTGATTTATAAATTACAAAACTTGACCGTATAAGTCTTGCACGGTTTCCCGAAAGCAGGATAACGGTCGAACTCCTTGTATGATTCCCAGTCCACGCTCATCGTGTACCCGTTCGGGAAGTTTTCAGTGATAAACCGGGTTATCAAATCCTTGTCTTTATCGGTCAGAAAGAGTTCTTCCTCAATTCCGTATTCCAATGAAAAAATCGCCCATTCGGGAATGTTGTCCCAAACGAGCGTTTCTTTATTGTTATCATTCATATCAGTGTCATTTACTGCGGTGATACAATCAGTTGCCGTATAATACCATCAAGTTCGGTCTCCCATTTCCCGTCACCATTGCCAAAAGAGGGATAGGTCAGTTGGTACCAGTTATGGTAATCGAAGAGTTTCATCCTAAGCGGATAGTAGTCAAATAGCTTCTTGCCGTTGAAGAAAATACGAATATGGTTAATTCCCACATTCATTGCGCTCAGACCATGACCGACGAGAATCTCATGGAATCTTTCCATCGGTGTGAAGTTGCTTCTCCTTTTCATATTCCTTCATTTATATAGTTGGTTTAACAATACATTTCATACAATTCGGCATCGGACAACGTACACAATTCCTCATCGGTACAGTAACCGTCTATCTCTTCGCATGCTTCCATCGCCTCATATATGCCGTTACGCATATCGTTTATCAGTTCATCCCGCAGGCTCTCCACGGATACCCTGAATACCTGTTTCCCGGTATCTATTTTCCTGACGGGATAGGCGCATCCTTTCCAATGGATTTGCCCGATGACTATTTTTTCCTCATTTTCAGCCATGCGGTCCAGATATTCCTTGATGATGTCCCCGTGGCAAGGATTCGGCTTGCAGAAACACCCCAACGTTTTGCCCTGCAATTCTTCGATTCGTTTACGGAACTCTTCATCTGTACCAAGCCGATGATAGAAATATTTTCTGTACCGGTCAAGCGTATCTCCTCTCGCCATTCCCGGTTCCAATCTGAACGGATTACCAAAATAACCATCCATTCCATGTCCTGCTCTGCCTATATAGGCATCATAGGCTTCTTTGCGGATATTGACTACTCTTGTTCTACCCATAACCATCTGCTGTTTTCAGTTAAACACTTACCGGCTCGTGAGCCGATATTTTATTTCTTGCCTGCCTCGCTGTCCCGTGCCGGATTGTGCAAGGCTTTCCGGAAAAATACCGCAAGCGGAGCGCGGAAGATTTTTGCGGAAACCCGTAAGGGCCCGGCCTTGCTCAATCCTGACAGGCACGGGACGAACTTTGCAGGCGGAAATAAAAAAACGGTCTTTCAATTGCTATTCATTGTCCTTGCCATTTTCTTCCTGTGGTATCAGGTGTTTCAAGTCGGGGTCGTTCTTTATGCGGTTTATCTCATCCTCGATTATCTGCACTACATCCGCCTTGATTTGTGAATAGTTCCGGTCTATCTGCTGCTGCATGATGTCGTTGCCATTCTCATCCTTGAACTCGTTGATGACAGGAATCTTCTTGTAGGCTTTTGTTTCCGCCGCCACTTTTTCGCTATCGACAATAATCCGTGCATGGAAAATCTTCTGGTCTATTTCCTCTCCGAAATTGTCCGCCACACTGCCCACGAATGTGCCCTGCGAGAGATTGGCTATCTTGGACGCAGGTATCAGCGAGTCCAACTGTGTGTTGATGGAAGTGGATGTGTCCTGCCGGTTGATAGAAATGGACTGCCGTTGCTGGAGGATTTTACCGAACCTTTCCGAAAGGCTTTTGGCAGTCTCGCCTACCACCTGGCCGCTGAAAATGTTGCCCACCGTGTTTTGGATTACCTTCGCCTCTTTTTCTCCGTAGTCACGGGTCAGCTGGGAGAAGTCCTGGAAACCGAGGCAGACCGCCACCTTGTTGCTTCGAGCCGTGGCAATCAGATTGTCGATACCGCGAAAATATATCGTGGGTAATTCGTCTATGATGATGGAAGATTTCAGTTGTCCTTTCTTGTTTACCAATTTCACGATGCGGGAGTTGTACAGCCCCAATGCCGCCGAATAGATGTTCTGTCTGTCGGGATTGTTTCCCACGCAAAGGATTTTCGGATGCTCCGGATTGTTCAGATCCAATGTAAAATCATCGCCGGTCATGACCCAATAAAGCTGTGGGGAAATCATCCTCGAAAGCGGGATTTTGGCACTTGCTATCTGGCCCTGGAGCTGGTCTTGGGCTCCGCCCTGCCAGGCATCCATAAAGGGGGAAAGGTAGTTTTCGAGGGACGGATACGAGGTCAGAATCGTGAAAATATCAGCATACGGCTTGTTTAGAAATTCTATCGCATGAGGAAAGGTACAATACTTCCCATCCTTGTAAATTCGCAAGTACCAGATAATGGCGGCAAGCAGGATGATCGGGGATTCCACGAAAAAATCACCTTGCTTCTGTATCCAAGTCTTGTTCAAATTCAAGAGAATGGTATAGGCTGATTCGTAGGCATCACTGATATCGGCCATGAATTTCGGGTTGATGGGATTGCATCTGTGGCTGCGTCTCGGATCATCAAAGTTTATCACATAGAATTCCGGTCTGACCTTGTATTTATCCAGGTTCTTCAGCAGCTCGTTATAGGCTATTATGGAAAGGTCGTCAAATTTGTAATCATACAGATATAAAGCGAAACCTTTGGAAATCTGCTGTCTAATATAGTTGTTTACCACCGCATAACTCTTTCCGGAACCGGGCGTTCCGAGTACGATGGAGGCACGGAAAGGATTGACGATGTTTATCCAGCCGTCCCATTCCCTGCCCTGATAGACAAATTTCGTGGGAAGATTGACGGAATACTCGTTTTCCATAAATCGCGTCTCCTGCATGAAACTCTCGTTGGCGGTGTTGAACACATCCTCCATCAGATTGTTCTTCAACATACGGCTAATCCATACACCGGACATCAGGAGAAGGATATATCCTGTGGTAAGCGTTACCGCATATATGGCGGCATTGACTGTCGGGCTGAACGGCAGGTCGAGCATCCACCAGTTCATGAAAAACAGCACCAGCCCCGAAAGGAAAGCGGCGTATATCCTGTTCCAGGTCATCTTTTCATTCTTCACCCCTTTTGTACCCAGACACGAGAGTGCAAGGAATATGACGGCAAAAACTTTCGTAATAAGCAGGTTGCTGAACAACCCTGCCGTCCGCTGGAAATTAAGCAGTATCTTATCGACTACACCTATATTGATACCCATATCCACGAACGACCGGTAACAGAACCAATAGACGTGGATGACAATAAACACGATGGATATGGCACGCATGAACTCCATGACCTTGGCCAGTCCTCTCAAATCATCTTCCTGTTGCATGATAAATTGATTTTTAATGTTGATAAATTCGGTAATTAGGAAATTCCGCGGGAACGGCGTTTCTTCTTCTTTTTGCGTTGCAGCCTTCGGGCAAGTGCCTCTTCCTGCGGTTCTGGACCGTTCACTTCCAGGTTGAATATTCCGAAAGCCTGTTCGATGGCACTTTCCATATCGGAGGAGAATCCGCTTTGCAGACCGGTGTCCGGCATGGGAGCATCCAGATTCGGGATGTTGTCAGGATTATTAAAGAGCCGTTCAAAGGCGTTTGCCGAGAACTCCTTGCCGAGCCGTGAGCCGTTATAGACCTCCCTGTTCTTGTGGTCGATGAAAGTCGCACCGTAGATGCGTCCTTTATCATTTTCACGGAATACCGCGTCTATACCTTTCCCGGCAAGCAAACGGACAAATGTTTCCCGGTCGCCACGGCAACCGTGCATGGCAAGAGCCACTTCGTTCCGAATCTTCGGCTGCCATTTCCCCGCCTTGTACTCGCGGGCATTGTAACCGACGCGTTTTTCCAAGCCCTCGTAACCGTAGCGTTTCCCGATAAGGGAAGACTTGATGGGCGTACATAGCGGTTTGCCCGTGTCATCCGTCATGGTATAGACAATACCGTTATAGGGTACTCCATCAAATTCGCCTTTCACCTGCTTCGCTTCGATATTGAAGCAGGAAAGCAACGCGCTGTACTCCCCGAAAGACTGGAAACGGTAAGTGCCGAAAATGCTCTTGACGATATTGGAAACCTGTTTCTTTACATCACCGCTTTGGTAGTCCGCTTTTTTGAGGTATGGCTTCAGCAATTCCTTCCGCTTGTCTTCTATCTGCTTTAGTCCGAACTTCCGTTCCAGCTCCCGGCAGGCTTTCATCGAGCGGTTCCACTCGTAGGCATCATCAATCTTTTCCCCTTTCTCGTTCACGCAGGTGGATACGATATGAATATGGTGGCGGTCGATGTCCTCGTGTATATATACAATGTAGGGCTGGTCGCCATATCCCATCCTCTGCATATATTCCTTTGCCAAATCCGCAAATTGGGAGTCTGTCAGGCGGTCGTCCAATGAAGGGTTCAGTGATATGTGCAGTACGGGCTTTTCCGTATTCCGGTTGGCAAGCAGGTAGTTTTCGAATGCCCACATCGTCTGCCTCATGACCTGTTCCGGATTGCCGGTGACATCGGTAATCATACGATTCCCGTAAATGATCCGTGCGGTGGCATCATCCACTTTCTGCTGGTTATAGGCAATTGCCCCGTAAAGAGAAACGCCCCTGTTGATTTTCGCCACCATGTCATTCCTTCTCCCTTTTCCTTTTAATGAGGTAGGCCTCTTCAAACTCGCGGGTCAGCATGATAATCCGCTTGCTCAGCACCACTAAGTCTATGGTCGCTTTTTCCAGATTGCGGAGCAGGGCGTATGCCCGTTTCTCCCCGAAATTGCTTTTGACTGCCTTTACCGTCTGGTTGTAATTGTTGCCGATACCCTGAAATTGGTGATAGAAATTGGTCAGGCGGATATAGTAGTCCATCGTCGCCTTGTCGATTTTAACGACCTTGATTTCCTTGTCAAAAATCATCGTCTTGATAAACTTGGAGCGTTCTTTCAATCCGGATTTCTGGAATTGAATATCAAAACGCCCGTTCTCTTCCGAGTTCAAGCGTACCACATAACGGTACACGGCAGGGTCGGTTTTTGGTTTCCGTCCCACACCTTTCTTTAATTTTTTCCTCTTGTTCTCTTCCATACGCATTGATGTTTTATGTTTCTGATCTTCCATCCCGGATTCACGACTTTGGAGTGAATCCCTCCCGAGCCGTCAGGCGAGCGGCAAGTTGTTTTGAGTGCCCGAATTTATTTCGGG
>ERZ857951.912-NODE-912-length-35025-cov-4.277781_pt1 | contig 35025 bp, 30 predicted proteins | sample MGYA00519759_ERZ857951 | MGnify/ENA primary metagenome ERZ857951 (study PRJEB31778, sample SAMEA3449377) | human gut metagenome | biome: human gut; feature: human-associated habitat; material: faeces | place: United Kingdom | collected 2010/2012 ...
TCTGGGCGGAAAGCTCGGTGGAAGCGGAGGAAACCACGCCGCCCACCTGTTCCAGTTTATCGGCGGCCACCAGCATGGCCTCGGTCTTGCTTTGTGCTTCCCTGCTCGCCGCTTCGGCCTGTTCCATGGCCTCCTGGGCCTTGGCGGACTGCTCTTTGGCGTTTTCAGATTCACGTTGAGCGTTTTCAATATTTTGCTTCAGGGCATTGACCATTTCCACAATGGCGCCGTAAACGCCCAGTTTTTTGCCGCCGTCGTCGATATTGTAGTCGCCGTTCACCACGCGGTGGGCGACGGCATTCAGTTCGCCGGGGTCCTTGCCCAATTGGCGGATGGTATTGCGCACCAGCAGCAGGGTCAGGACGACGGCAATAAGGATGGCCGCCGTTATCAGAATGATGCCGGTCAGGCGTGAATTGTAGTACATCTTGTCGGCAGCAGTGTTGCTCTCGTTGACGTTCTCTTTGATAGCGTTGATGGTGTTGTCCAAGGCTGTGCTCATCGTATCGTAATCTTTGAGAGATTCGCCGAGCAGCAGGGTAACTGCCTGTTCCGTGCGTAATTCCCGTGACAGTTCAAGCAGCTGCTTGGACACGTTGCGATAATTCTGCCGGGCCGCCAGGTAAGTCTGAAAAATTTCTCTGGTCCGGGGGCTGACGATCAGGCGCTCAATTTTTTTGATGTCCTCGGCGATAATTTCCGTCCACTTCTGCTGTGTCTTTTCATAGTTGCCCATCTGCACGGAGTCCGTGGCATAGATGTGCATGGCTTCGGCCAGACGGTATTCCGAAGCGGCATTGTTGATGGTGCCGATCATTTGCACCAGTGGTATCTGGCGCTGACTCAGAACAGTTGTAACATTGTTGACCTTGGACATCTGCATGAGCAAGTAAAGGCCCAGGACTGCCATGAGGGCGGCCAGCGCGCCCATGCTCACGGCGGTTTTCATCGACAGCTTCATCTTCTCTCTCCTCTTGATGTAGTTGAAAAGGCAGAGGTGTTTTCCAAATGGGAAAAGAACGCGCCAATAAAAAACCGTCAGCCATGGCCATCATGGCCATGGGCAACGGTTTTTCTTTCGGACAGCCGATTACCTAATCTCTCTCTCTCTCTCTCTCTCTCTCTCTCTCTGCGCAATAAAGAACGGTACAGGGCGGAGCAGTGCCGCAAAGGTTTTTGGGGGAGGAAGGAAAATCCGACGATTTTATTCATCATAACCCCGCGCTGAAAAAAAGATTCGTGGCGTTGCCCAATAAATCAGGCGATGTCGGATGTATCTCTGTCAGTTATTATCGGAACAAGGATAAAGAATATTAGTGTTCTGGAACAATTATTTGGAAGCAGGGATAAAATCAAGAAAAATTACAATAAAATCTAAACGATATATGGATATATAAGATTACAAAATTTATTATATATGGGAAATATAATTTACTATGATGAGAATTTTAATATTAAAATAGTTTTTATTTAGCTATATATATTTTAATAAATAAATTATGAAAAATAAAAAACACGCTCCGTTATTTATTGCGGAACGTGCAAAAATATGACGATAAAAATATGTCTCTTTTAATCGTAATTTAATCCAGTGTGCGCTTGCCATTGTGCTTTATTTTCGTCTTGCGGTCAGGGGCAACGGCGTCTCATCAGGATAAAGAAAGACCGCCGCGCGCGAAGCCGGACTCTCCGGCTAATCGCGGGTCGCAAGCGGCCGATAAGACAGGAAGAGGGGAAGACGCGCCGGTCTCAGGCTTCGTGGTATTCCTGCTTGATGACGGCTTCGGCCTTGATCCGGTCCAGCAGTTCGGCGAAGGTCGCTTTGACGTGCTCGCGGATATCCCCGGCCACCACCAGGAAGAGCAGGTCGTCGCCGGGTTTGAGCAGGCCCTCCTCGGCCTGGGCGACGATGGCGAAAATGCCGGGGCGCTGTTCCATCTCGCGGCAGATTTCGCGCATTTTCTCGTTGTCATGGCTGACGCGCACGGCGCTGACCGGCGCGTGGTCCTTGCGGGACCAGCCGCGCACCACGCCGTTGTGCACAAGCATCATGCCCACGTGTTCGGTGAAGCCGGGGCGGGCTTTGAGTTCCTGAAGAGTTTTGTTAATATCCATGAAGACCGCCTTGGTTGAAAGAGTGGCTGATTGCGGCAAGTATATATGCAGGCCGCCCGGCCATAAAGGATTTTATTGATGGCGCAGTTATCGCAGCTTCTGGCCCGCCTGCCCGAGGGCAAGGACGTGCACATGAGCACCATGGGCCATGTGCTCTGGGTCTGCTGGCACAACAATCTCACGCCGGCGGTGAACCAGACCCTGCTCAACTACGGCGGCATGCTGGTGGGCGAGGAGCGCGAGCAGGCCCTCTGGTTCTTCTTCACCGACGACGTTTTTCTGGCCCTGGCCCGGCTGATGGTCTGGGGCAATTTCAATGAACTGGCCGTCAGCATTGAGCTTTTCCCCGGCCGCCTGCAACTGAGCAGCAAGCGCGACGCCGGTCTTTCCCTGGACGGCGCATTGCGGGCCCAGGAAATGCTGGTCAGGGACAGTCTGGAAGTCTGGGTGCATCCCAAGAGCCGGGAAGGGCGCAGCGCTCTGCCCGGCATCTCCTTTGAAAGCCGTCCGGGCCGCCAGGGCATGGCTTCCGTGGACTGGGCCACGCCCGTGGTGGACGTGCGCATGCCGTACTCCTCCACCCAGGCCTGGTTCGCCATTTTGCACCCTCTGGGCAGCCCGCTGGACAAGGCCTTTCAGAGCGGCTGGAGCTCCATGTTCAAGCGCGTCGAGGCGCTGCTGCAAAAGCACAAGATCAAGTCCATCGTGCACGAAACCTTCGTCATGGTGGCCGTGGACAATCTGCTGATGCTGCGCACCTTTTTGCGCGACTACCTGCGCAGCTTCGACAAGGAGCAGAACGAGCCCGGCACCTACTGGCCCTGCGTCTGCGTGGTTGCCGACCGCAACAATCTCAATTTCAATACCGACCTTCCCAAAAAAATCGGCCTGCAATGGGACAATCTGATGCCGGATTTCCCGTACATCAGTTATCGCAATGCCTATCTGTTGGGCGACGGCTTCACGGTGCGTGATCTGCGTTTTACCGGCGAGCAGGCCAGCATGGACAGCTGGTGCAACGTGCTGCTGGACGAAAACAGCATCAGCGCCCGTTCCATCCCCCTGCTCATGGCCGGGCGGCTTACCGTGGGCAGCAGCGGAGCCGGGGGCTGCTTTTATTGCGGCATTCCCAGCCATACGGCGGCGGAGTGCCCCACGCGCACCTATTTTCCGAGCAGGCCTGAAATCTGGGACGAGCTGGCGGGCCTGGACCTGGAAAACATCAACGAGGCCTTCCGGCGCATTGAGATGGTGCTGGGACAGGACAGCGTGGAGGGCTACGAGGAACTGCTGGAGGGCAAGGACGACGCGGCCCTGCTGATGCAGGCCGTGCTGGACATCAACGGTCCGGGCCAGTTGCGCAACGTGCCCCGGCACTGGCTCTACCGCATGCGCGAGCCGGACCAGGACGAGGAAAAGCCCACCCGCGACGACAGCCCGGCCTGGGATCTGCTGGACCAGTTGGCCCGCGCCGCGTCCGACGAACTGTCCGATCTCGAAAAAAAGGTACTCCAGACCATTACCCGCCACCAGCGCGATCCGCGCCTGCGCATGGTGCGGGCTTTTCTGCTCATTGAGAAGAACGATTTCAGCCATGCGGCGGCCTGCTTCCGCGAAGCGGCCAGCCTGACTCCGGCCCCCACGCTTCAGGCCTGGAATGAATTTTTGCAGGGGCGGCTCTCGGAAGAGCAGGGCCAGTACGGCCCGGCCATCGAGCAGTATGCCCAGGTCTGGCGGGTCATGCCCCAATGGCGCGACGTGCAGTACCGGGGCATTGTCTGCCGGGTCAAAATGGGCTTTGCCGAGCAGGTGCTGGAGCAGATCACTAAGCTGGTCCGGGAGGAGCCTTCCTATTTCAACCGCGTGCTCATTGATCCCGGACTGGAACGCGGGCGGCTGCTGATCCTTTCCTCGCTCTATGATCTCTGGGCCGAGGCCAAGAAGAACGCCGAAGATGAGCGGACCAGAATCAACGCTCTGGAGGCCCGGCTCAATGACTGGTTTCCGCCGGACCATCCGGTGCAATTGCAGCTCGGAAGCAAGATCCATAAGCTGGAAGCCCTGAGCAACATCAATAACTATATTGCGTTTCTCCAGGTGGTGGAGCAGCGCCCGGTGCTGGAAAAAGAGCTGGAAGAAAGCATCCAGCGCGAGGTGGAGGAGCTGCGCAACCGCTACAAGTATTACCTGGACGTGTTGCAGGAAATCCGCGACGAGGCTTCCTGGTTCCCCTTCCCCTCTGTCCTGCGCGACTTCAGCAGCGATTTCAACGAAAGCGCGGGCATCATCAACTGGGCCTTTGCCTGCAACTTCAACGAGGCCGAAACCTTCAAGCGCGCGCAGGACACCACGCCTCGGCTCAATGAATTGCTGCGCAATCTGAAAAAGCGCCTCAAGTTTCTGCGCATGGTACGTGACGGCACGCTTTTCGCCCTGACCATGGGCAAGACTTTTATCTGGGTGGAGATTGTGGGCCTGCTGTTCTGTTTCATCGGCGTGCCCATCGTGGTCTTCTGGGGCGACAGTCTTTATCTGGGCTGGCTCAAGAATCTGCTGGGCGAAAATCAGTGGTCCATCCAGAAAGTGCTGGCGGTCATTATCACCATCATCGCCATCGGCATCGGGGCCCTGCACACCACCCTGGTCTTTGATCGCAAGCGGGAAAAACTTCTGGAGCAGGCCCGCGATCAGCGGGAAAAGGCCCAGCAGATGCGCCTGGAACGCATCCGCCGCCAGCGTATGGCCGAGGCGGAAAGCGCCCGCCGCAGTCAGCGGGCCGAAAATGAACGCGAAGTGCAACGGCAGTTGAAAGAGCGCTCAAAGAGCTGAGGCATCCGGGGGAAGGCGAACATCCCGGTTACAGGCACCCCGCCCGCCCCCCGGCCTTTCAAGACATCCTTTCCCGCAAATGCGCGGCACCCCGGGCGACGGCATGACGGAAGCATGCCGTCGCCCGGGGTGTGGTTTTTTCACGGCGGATAACTTCCGCCGTGAAAAGAAAGGATGCGCGGACAGTGCCTAGCCGAAGCCGATCATGGGCCAGTAGATCAACGCGCCCAGCGTTGCCACCACCAGCAGGATCAGACACCAGGGGATGGCGACCTTTACAAAATCCACCTGACTGAAAAAGCCGGTGCTGTATGCGATGATTGTCGGCGGGCAGCCGATGACCAGCATGATGAATGACGTGCTCATGGGCGACAGAAGGCCGACGGACTCCACGCTCATGTTCATCATGCTCGCCATGGGCAGAGTAATGGGCAGACTTAGGGCCACTGCGGCGGAGTTGCTCATGATGCTTGACAGGACTGAGCCAAAGAGTCCCATGCCGTAGTATGTGACAAAGGTGCTTTGCCCTTCCAGAAGGGGCAGAATGGACAGGGCCAGAAATTTGCCCAGGCCGGATGAAAGCATGGCCGCGCCGAGCGATACGCCCGACCCGAACACGATCCAGGACTCCCAGGGGAACTTGTCACAAATGGTCTTGAAGGATACCCAGCCGGGGGCGCAAAAGCCGAACAGCGCCAACGCCGCGACAACGGTAATGTGCAGTCCGGTCAGATCGCCGGCGAACCAGAAAATGAAAGCGGCGATGAAAACGGCGCTGACGCCTTTTTCTGCGGTGCTCATGGGCGGCATGGATTCTATCTTGACCGAAGCGGGAAGTTCTTTCTCTTTTGGACGGAATACGAGAAAGCAGACCAGCCAGGTGGTGACGGCGGTGAAGAAAGATATGGGAAATTCAATCATCATGTAGCGCAGAAAGCCGATGTGGACTTCCACGCCGGTTGTATCCAGAATGTATTTGGTCGTAATGTCCACGGCCAGCGGGCAGCGCCCGCCGCCCAAAAGCGTTCCGAAGCCGCCTGCGGAAGCGGCGAGCGGTATCAGAATAATGAAAAATTTGCTGAGATTATTGCTGTTTTTTGCCGTTATGCCCATGGCGGCGAATATGGGCAGAATGGCGAACAGCATAATGATGGTCACGGTGGCGTCGTGGAAAATGGTTGCCAGCATAGTGCAGGTAAAGGCGATGAAAAAGCTGAGTTTTTTCACATTGGTGCCGGCGAACTTCAAAATCCAGAACAACAGGCGTTTGGCAAGGCCCACTTCGTTAAGCACCACGCCGAACATAATGATCATCATAACGAACATAACCGCTCGGTTGGCGTAGGGGGCCCAGCCGGCTTGCGCCGAGGTGACCTTGAAGGCGATCATGGAAGCGGTTGCCAGCAGTGCGGTTATGCCGATGGGTATGGCTTCGGAAACCCACAGAAAAATGACCGGCACGAGGATGGCCGCGAGCCTGTGCCCTTCGGGAGGAAGCTCCGCGGGCCTGGGCAGAGCGAAGATCGCCGCGCCGAGGGCCACAGCGATGGCCAGTTTGATAATGACGCTTTTGCCGTTAAACTTCGGAGACTGTCCTTCATCATGCGTAATCATGACATGCGGGGTGTCGGCATTGGCATTTTTAACGGTCATCCTGTGTCCTCCATGGCTTGCGCCGCAAAAGATGGGGGAAGCATCCTGTCCGCCTTTCCGGCGTCTGTCTCAGCATTCATTTTTGATTCTCTCGACAATTTCATCATATACGACCGACAGGCCGAGCAGCCCCACAAAGTTTTTGCCGTCCGTCACAAAAAGGGCGTCGTGCTTGGCGAGAACAAAACGGTGTATGGCTTCATCCATCGTTTCACCCATCTGCACAATCTGGCTTTGGGGCGGAGACTTGATGAAGTCCTTCACTTTCAGGCCCTTTACTCTTGAGCACATGTCGGTCCACGGGTGGGTTGTATGCTGTACCTCCTCGCGAAGCGAATTAATGAGGTACCTGAACTTGCTCACCTGGACGCTGATTTCCTGATTCAATAATTGTCCATAGCTGGGCTCGAGGCTGCGCAAAATGTCAGTGGGAGAGATTTTCCCGACCACATCTTCATGTTCATCAACAACAAGCAACGTCCGGGACTTTTTTCTGCCGGCTTTGAAGTCTTCCAAGACTTGGGCAAGGCCTTCAACAGCGGTTGTGAAATCATCATTCAGGGCTATAGTCGACATTTCGCCAACCGGAATCATCAACTCTTCCACTTTAAGTTTATCCATGATGTCGCTCCTGTTTCGTGTTGCTTCGGAATGTGGTTCAAAAAATTGCCTGCCACCTCCTGTTGACAATATGGCGTGCAAGTTGCGGTGAAAGTTCTTTCTGTTTATCTTCTTTCATACCGGGACTGTTTTGTGGCGGCCCTGTAAAAATGCGGATATTCAAGCCGGAACGGGGTGAACCCCGGACATTCGGCTTGGGCCTCCTGCCGGTCCTTTGAGAACAGGTATCGCACAAAATGAAAAAATTCCATCCGCTCAGCGGATTTGTAAATCAAGAATGACCTGAAAGCGGCAGTCAAATCCAACGGGGGAGGAAGCATGCGCAAGTGTCCGAGATGTTGCTCGGTGAAGTTTGTGAAAAACGGCAGACACTTGGAGGCGCAACGCTACCGCTGTAAGCCCTGCGGCTACCAGTTCACGCGGAAAATTCCACGAGGACGCCCCCCCGGAGAGAAGGCCCTGGCCATCCTGCTGTATACGCACGGGCTGTCCATGAATGCCGTCGCCCGGCTGCTGGGCGTCACTCCCCCTGCGGTTTCCCGGTGGGTAAGGGATTTCGGGGGAAACAGGTCCGCGCGAAAAGAGTCCGGGGGCCCGGTGCTTATGGAGCTTGACGATCTTTTGCAGTATCTGGTTTCAGAAGAGGCCAGGGCCTGCCCCGGCAAACTGGTCATGGCCCTTCCGCTCAGTTCGCTGACGCGGGATATGGGGTGTGTAATAGACAACCCGCGCGCCTGACGCGGCGGGGATGGGATGAAATACGCTCCTGAAATAGCCGCCGGAGCAATTCCAAAGTGAAATCGTTCTAATAAAGAGTAATGAATCAAAAGAGTTGTTGTGTCATACCCGAAAGTGGAGGATAGCCGGGCAGATGTTTTTTCTCTTTTGTGAAAAAAATAATCAACGTCATTCTTGCTTCATACCTTTTCAGGCAGCCGCCACGGCGGAAGAGGGGGGTGGGCTTGCCAAATTTATCAATAAATATTATTAATAATGAAAGTCCGTTGCAAGGAGGCTCTTATGCCGGATCTGAAAGATTTCGCGCTCTGCAATATAGATTGGAATCTCACCCCGGAACACGCGGTTACCATGTATCTGGAATGGGGCAACAACGACTGGCATGCCGAATACCCGCCGGTGCGCTCCAAAGAGGATGTTTCCCATTATTTTGTGGTGGACAGTTGGCAGGACCCGCCGGTGGTGCGTCTGGTGCGGCGTAATTCCGAGCGGGCCGACGATCTCATCAGCGTGCCTCTGCCGGACAGCCTGCTGGCGGATTTCCGTCAGGCCCACGGCACGTGGCGCGGCATCAGCGAACCTACCCCCGGGATCAAGGCCTGGCTGAAAAGCGAGCTGGAACAGTAGGGAGTTTCAGACGAGAAACCCTTGCCGCGCGGAAAGATGCAGCTTTTCACGGACGGCTTTTACTGAGGGCGGACCCCGGAAGTTGCCGCGCAGCGGCATTGCATCTGAATTGCGACAACAGACAGCCGGTCGTCGGTCGGGTTCGTACCGCAAAAGTACGCATTCCGTCCGGCGGTCGGCTGTTGTGATGAACGGTTTTGTCAGCGTGCGCCGAAGCCCGGCACATGAAAGCGTTTTTCCAGCCAGCGCAGCAGCCAGGTGGCCAGGGTGACCATGATCAGATAGTAGGCACCCACGGTGATGAAGACTTCGGTGAAGCGGAAGGTGTCCGAGGCCACCACCTTGCCTTCGCCCATCAGTTCCATGCAGGTCACCAGATAGGCCAGGGAGCTGTACTTGATCAGATAGATGATTTCATTGCCGCAGCCGGGCAGGGCCCGGCGGGCGGCCTGGGGCACCACGATCCAGGCCACGGTCTGCCAGGTGCTGAAGCCCAGGGCCTGGGCCGCGCGGATCTGCCCCTGGCGGATGGAAAGCAGGGCCCCGCGTATATATTCCGACTGATAGGCCGCCGTGCAGAGGATGAAGGAAGTCAGGGCCGCGCCGTAGGGCGCGAAATAGATGCCCAGCTTGGGCAGGGCGTAGTAAATCATCATTAATTGCACGGCCAGGGGCACGCCGCGCAGGATGGCGGTGTACCAGTCGCCCAGGCGGCGCAGCCAGCGCGGGCCGAACGTGCGCATGCAGCCGATGAGCACGCCGCCCACAAAGCCCAGACTACCGGCGGGGATGATCAGGGCAAGGGAGACCAGCAGCCCCCTGTTCAGGGCGGGCAGCAGCTCATGGCTGAAAAAGACCGTATCCAACATGCGTGTTCCCGGTGGCTAGTGTCTGATTTTTCAAATCAGACACACAAAACCAGTAGGGTTTTGCGGCGGCGCAGCCGCCGTGAGTCAGCGAAAAACCATGTTTTTTCGCTGACGATCCTGCGAAAATCGAGAGCATACCTATGCTCGGAATGTTTACAATTCGCAAACCCGTAAGGACCTGCGCGCCGCCGCAGGCGGCGTAATATCTCTCTAGGCCCCCATTTCCAGAAGGCGGGCGCAGAAATCACGGGTGCGCGTGGCCGAACCCTCGGCCAGCAGGTCGTCCGGAATGCCCTGTTCAATGATTCTGCCGCGCTCCATGAACAGGATTTCCGTGGCCAGGGCCCGGGCGAAATCCATTTGGTGGGTAGCCATGATCATGGTCATGCCGCCGCGCGCCAGATCCCGGATCACGGCCAGCACTTCGCCCACCAGCTCCGGGTCCAGGGCCGAAGTGGGCTCGTCCAGCAGAATAACTTTAGGGTCCATGGCCAGGGCCCGTGCGATGGCAACGCGCTGCTTCTGGCCGCCCGAAAGCTGGGCCGGGTAGAGCAGGGCGCGCCGGGCCAGGCCCACGCGGCCCAGTTCTTCCAGGGCGCGGGCCTTGGCGTCCCTGCGGGACATGCCGCGCACCTTGCGCAGGGCGATAGCCACATTTTCCTCGGCCGTGAGGTGGTCGAAGAGATTGAAATCCTGAAAGATCATCCCCACCTGGGCGCGGAAGGCGCAGAGCTTGCGCTTGTCGCGCATCTCCAGGCGTTCGCCCTCCAGCCAGATTTCACCGGAATCCGGCGGAATCAGGCAGTCGATGCACTGCAGAAGCGTGCTCTTGCCCGCGCCCGAGGGACCGATAAGCACCTTGAGCTCGCCCCGGCGGACCGTCAGCGAGCAATTGTCCAGAATAGGCCTGCCGCCCAATTGCTTGGAGATACCCTCAACCCGCAATACCACTTCCTGTTCTGCGCACATGGCTTACCCCGCTCCCATGCCTTCCATGCCCATTCCCGTGGAATAGCCCGGCACATGGACGTTGTCTTCCAGGCGGCGCAGCAGCTTGAGCACCACCAGCGTCAGCACGAAATAGATCAGACCCGCCGCGGCGTAGAGTGCCAGATGCTCGTGGGTGCGCGCGGCCACAAAGGAGGTGCGGGCCATGATGTCCTGAGTGCCCAGGACGTAGCAGATGGCCGAGTCCTTGAGCAGAATGGAAAATTCGTTGGCCCAGCCGGGGATGGACAGGCGCAGGGCCTGGGGCAGAACAATGCAGCGGATGCCCGTGAAATCATTCATGCCCAAGGCGCGCGCCGCCTTGAGCTGCCCTTGGGGCAGACTTTCGATGGCCCCGCGGAAAATCTGGGACTGATAAGCCGTACTGGTACAGCCGAGCACCAGGCAGCAGATCAGAAAGGGATCGGCAGGCAGGCCCAAGCTGATGAACAGGCCGTAGCAGAGAAAAAGCAGCACCAGAATGGGCACGCCCCGGAAAAACCAGACGTACAGCGCCACCAGCCGACGCAGCCACGGGCCGCCGTAGACCTGGCCCACGGCCAGCGGCACGCCCAGCACCAGCCCCATGGCCAAGGACGCGGTCACGTTGCCGATGGTCACGAAACTTCCGGCCAGGATGGCGGGCAGGGCGTTGAAAACGACGGTCAGTGAATTCATGGGCAGCGCCGGGCAGAAAATTTGCAGTCAAATCACCGCGCAACGCGGACCGCCGGAAAAGCCCGGCGGTCCGCGCCGTGTCGCGTTGTCACGGCAGGAAGCGGGAACGAATGTCGAAGGCGGCCGGGCCGCCTCCGCTTACTTGTTCAGATACTTTTTCTGCAGTTCCTTCCAGTACGGATCGGCCATGAGCTTGCGGTAGCCTTCGTCGATCAGGGCGCGCAACTCTTTGTCGTCCTTGCGCAGAGCCACGCCGAAGCCGTCGGGCTTGCCGTGGGTGCCGGCCTTTTTCACGGCGCGGCCCTTGGTGATGGCGTCGTCGGCGGGCAGTTCGTCCATGAGCGCGGCCTGGATGCGGCCGTTGAGCAGGTCTTCCACGGCCAAAGGCGCGGATTCATAGAAGCGCAGTTCAAAGGGATACCCCTTTTCCTGCTGCTCCTGCTTGATGGCGTTGGCTTCGGAAGTGCCGCGCTGCACGCCCAGCTTGATCTTCTGGCTCAGGATGTCTTCAGGCGTCAGCTTGGAATCGGCGGGCACCAGAAAAACGCGCGAAACGGTCCAGTAGGGATCGGAGAACTGCACCATCTTGGAGCGTTCCGGCGTGATGCTCATGCCGGAGCCGACCATGTCGATCTGTTTTGCCAGCAGGGCCGGAATAATGCCGTCCCAGGCCATGGGTTTATGGGTGATTTCCACGCCCATGGTCTTGGCGATCCAGTTCAGGGAATCCACGTCAAAACCGGCGGCCTGGCCGGTCTTTTCATCCATGTAGGCAAAGGGCGGGTAGTTGGGGTCAATGCCGTTTACGTAGCTCTTTTTGGCAAAGGCGGGCACGGCGGCCAGCAGCGAAGCCAGCAGTGCGCAGACAAAAAATTTTTTCATGCTCATTTTCCCCCATCGAAAGAAGACAGAACAACAGACTGCGGCCTTGAACGCGTATGCGTCGGCCGGACCCCGGCAAAACAAGAATTTTTTGTAACAGAAGCGCGCGCCTGACGCAAGGTCGCTTTCGCCGGAAGGTTGTCCGCCGCGCGGCGGAGGTGCGGAGGTCTTGTGCTCCATGCCGAGGCGGGCTATACTAACAAAAATATAATGTTGAAAGTACGTCTGGAAGGGCGCGGCCCTGCTCGTGTTTTCAGGCAAAGCGTGGCGAACGGCGTCTGTGATCTGTGCCAGCCTCTTACCGCCTACGGTCAAGTCAGTCATGTCCCAGTTTTCTCCCGCCATCCGCCTGTTGCGCCGCTTCGGCCTGTCGCCGCAGAAAGTTCTGCTTGTGCTGTCCGACCTTCTGGCCCTGCTGGGCACGGCCATTGCGGTTTTTTTACTGCGTGCGGCTTTTGACAATCTTGACTCCATCCTTTACCGCTGGGTGCTGCCGCTTTTGCTGCTGGGGCCGCTGCTCGGCGCAAGCCTGGGCCTGTACCAGAGCATCAGCCTGCCGCCGCACCGCGAACTGAAAGCCCTCTTCCTGATGATCAGCCTGACGTATTGCATGATCCTGGCCGCGCTTTTTCTGGCAAAAACCGGGGACCTGTATTCGCGCTTGGTCATTCTGGGCAGTTGGGCCGCCACCATTTTTACCCTGCCCACCCTGCGTGGCATCTGCCGCCGCCGCTTCTGTCGGAAAAGCTGGTGGGGCAGGCCGTTGATCATTCTGGACCGTAGCGACCGGGGGCGCGATCTCTGGCACTACCTCAGACGCCATCCGGAGCGGGGCCTGATGCCGGTGGAAATTTTCGGCCTGCCCGATGATGCACTGCGCGTGCGGGAACTGCTGGGCACCGCCGCGCGGCGCTGGCCCAACGCCATAGCCTTGATTCTGCAAAAGGTCGGGCAGGGGCAGGTGCTGGATTACGTCACGGAAGTCAACCGCTACTTCAGCAAGGTGCTGCTGGTGCCCTCCTTCGGGGAAGACTTCAAATGTTACTGGCTGACGCCGCGCGACCTGGGCAATGTCGTGGGCCTGCTCTTGCGCCAGAATCTGCATGATAAACGCCGCTTGCGGATGAAGCGCTGTATTGATCTCTTTTTCTGCCTGCTGATCCTGCCTGTGCTTCTGCCGCTGGGCCTGATTCTGGGCCTGCTGATCCGTCTGGACAGCCCCGGTTCGATCCTGTACCGGCAGCAGCGTATCGGCCAGGGCGGTCGGGCGCTGCAAATCTATAAATTCCGGACAATGGCGGCCAATGCCGACGCTGTGCTTGAAGACTGGCTGGCTCGCGACCCCGCCTTGCGTGAGGAATGGGAGCGCGACCACAAGCTCAAGCATGACCCCCGGGTCACCCGCATGGGGGCTTTTCTGCGCAAGACCAGCCTGGACGAGCTGCCGCAGCTCATCAATGTGGTTCTGGGCGGCATGAGCCTTGTGGGGCCGCGCCCCATTGTGAGCGGGGAAATCGAGAAGTACGGCGAAGTCTATGACGAATACTGTCGCGTCAAGCCCGGCATCACCGGACTGTGGCAGATTTCGGGCCGCAACGACACCAGCTATGAGGAGCGTGTGGCCTACGACCACTATTACATCAACAACTGGTCGGTCTGGATGGATTTGTGGATTCTGGGCAGAACCGTGCCGGTGGTGCTTTCCGGCTATGGCGCTTATTGAATTTCCGGCGGACGGCTTTGCGCCGTCCGCGCCAGTTCCACCTGCCGCGCGAATTCCTGTCTGAAGCGCTCCTCGCCGAAGCTCTCGGCGTGACGGCGCAGTAGCTGGGGGTCAAAATCCCGCTCCCGGCGTTCGAACTCCAGAATGGCGGCTTCCACTGCCTCCGCACTCTGTTCCGTGAAAAAGAGTCCGGTGACGCCGTCGCATACCGTTTCCGTGGCGCCGCCCCGGCCATAGGCCAGTACAGGCGTGCCCGAGGCCGCCGCTTCCAGGGGGACGATGCCGAAGTCCTCTTCGCCGGGGAAAAGCAGGGCTTTGCTGCGGGCCAACAGATCCGCCACCGCAACGTCATCCTGACGGCCCAGAAAGCGGACGCAGGGCGCGGCTTCGGCCTGTAGGGTTTTAAGCGCCTCTCCTTTCCCGACAACCACTAAGGGCCGATTCAGCCGCGAACAGGCCTTGACCGCCAGATCAACCCGTTTGTAATGCGTCAATCGGCCAAGGCAGAGATAAAACTCCCCGCCCGGCCGCTCACGCGCGGTAAAGGCCGCGATATTCACCGGCGGGTAGACTACCGCCGCCTCACGCCGCCAGTGCTTACGGATGCGCCGGGCCACAGTGCGCGAATTGGCCACGAAATGGTCCACCCGAAAGGAGCTGGCCAGATCCCAGCGCCGCAGGCCCGGCAGCAGCAGGCGCATGCCCAGACGGGTAAGCGCCCCGGCCGAGGCCATGTAGTCGGGCCAGGTATCCCAGAGGTAACGCATGGGCGTGTGGCAGTAACAGACATGCAGGCTGTCCGCGCGGGTGATCACGCCCTTGGCCGGGCCGGACTCGCTGGAAATGACCAGATCATAGCCCGTGAGGTCAAGCTGCTCCAGTGCCAGAGGCATGAGCGGAAGGTAACGCTGGTACTGCTTCCGGCTGCCGGGCAGACGGTTGATGAACGTTGTTTCAATATGGTGCCCGGCAATGTCCGGGGAAAGGGCCCTGCGGTCCAGCACATGGGTGAAGATGTCGGCTTGCGGGTACATGCGGCAGAGCGCTTCCAGCACCCGCTCGCCGCCGGCCATGCCGACAAGCCAGTAGTGGACAAGGGCCACGCGCATCTCAGGCTCCCGGTCTGTCGCCGATGGCGGCCGTAATCCGGGCCTCGGCGGCCAGCTTGCCGTCCACAAAGGCGCGGGCTTCCATCTTGCAGAGCTTCAGCTTCATGCGCATATTGGAGCATTCCAGGTCCAGGCGGTCGCCGGGAACCACCTGACGGCGGAACTTCACGCCGTCCAGGCCGGTGAAAAGAAAGAGTTTGTCCGCGAGGTCGCCCATGCCCGCCGCGGCCAGCAGACCGCCGGTCTGGGCCAGGGCCTCCAGGATCAGTACGCCCGGCATGATCGGCACGCCGGGAAAATGGCCCTGGAAAAAGGGTTCGTTGACGCTGACGTTTTTATAAGCCTTGATATGCGAGCCCGGCACGCATTCCACCACCCGGTCCACCAGGAGAAAAGGGTAACGGTGGGGCAGAATGCTCAAAATGCGCTGAATATCCATAGCCTGGCTCTGAGTGACCGTATCCTGCATATGTTCTCCCCGGCGCGTCCGGCGCCTGTGGAAAGATAGAAAAAAAGCCTCTCGCCCCGTCAGGGTCGAGAGGCTTTGCGACGAAAAATGTCCGGCGCTTACTTCTTGTCGTCCTTTTTGGGACCACCGGCCTTATACAGCTTGTTCACCTCGGCCAGCACGTCCTGGGTCAGGTCCATGGACTGATCGGCATAGAGCACGCCGCCGGCCGTGACGTCCACCACGAAATTGAAGCCCTTGGCCCGGGCCACTTCATAGGTGGCGCTGAACACCAGGGTAACCATGTCCTGGCGCAGCTTAACCTCGTCCTGTTCCACCTTGCGCAGGAAATTGCGGGTCTTCTGATCCAGTTCCTGCTTGGCGCGGATAAAGGCCAGCTTCTTTTCCTCACTGGCTTTGGGATTCTTCAGGTCTTCAGCCTTTTTCTTCAGCGCTTCGCCCTGTTTTTCCAGGCTCTGGCGCTCCTTGCCGTATTTGGATTCCATCTGTTTTTTGGCGGCCTGGGCGGGCTCGCTCTGCGTGGCTACGGTCTGCATGTCCACCACGCCGATTTTAGCCGCGGGCACGGCGTTTTCATCAGCGGCGAAAGCCGCTCCGGCCAGCAGCAGACAAGCCGCAAGGGTCATCAACACAACATTACGCATGAAAGTTCTCCTTCCCCAATTGCTGAATTTTATGCCGCCCTTGCGGAACAGGTATGCCCACGCGCCGTAAGAAGCTCGTCTCTAAAATTATTCCGGACGGGCCGATGCAAACACGAGAGAGCGCAAAAAAAGCCCGGTCCGCTTGTTGCGCGCGGCTTTGCGATGCTCGCGGCGCAACTGTGAAACACGGACTTCACATAGCACCGGGGCCGTTGGGCGTCAAGGAATTCTGCGCGGTCTGGCGTTTGAGAAGGCGATCTTTGTAGGCCAGGATACCCTCGGCCAGCCCTTCGGCCAGGGCGTGACGATATTTAGGGTCAGCCAGGTTGCGGGCCTCGGCCGGATTGGTGCAGTAACCCAGCTCCACCAGCACGGCGGGCATTTGCGCGCCGAGCAGCACGTGGAAGGGCGCGGCCTTGACGCCGTTGTTCCTGACCGTGAATTCCCGCCGTTTCAGGCGGAACATGGACAGGCGCTGGATGTCCCCGGCCAGGCGACGTGACTCCTCCACCCGGGCGTTGAGCATGACGTCGGCCAGCATGTTCTGCATGTCGCCGAGGCGATGATCGCTGCCTGCGTTTTCCAGCGCGGCCACCCGCGCGGCCTGCGGATTGCTGGCCAGGTCCAGATAATAGGTTTCCATGCCGCTGACCCGTGGATCTTCGCTGGCATTGACATGCACCGAGACAAAAAGGTCGGCGCGCGCCGCATTGGCCCTGCGCGTACGCTCGCTCAGGGAGACTGCCGTGTCGCGGGTACGGCTGTAGACGACTTCCAGGCCGTTGGCCTCCAGCAGACGGCCCAGACTCATGGCTACGTCCAAGGTAATCAGGCGTTCCAGCACCTTGTTGTGGCTGGTGCCCGGATCCCGGCCGCCGTGTCCGGCGTCGATGAACACCGTATGCACGGTCAGGCCGAGCTGGCTGGCCATGTCGCTGACCTGACGGCTCTTGACGCCGGTTTTGGACGCGCGCGGCGCGGGCGCGTCTTCCTCGCCGGCGGCAAAGGCCGCCGCAGCACCGGCCTTGCGCGGCAGAGGGGTCTTGCCCGCGGCCACGCTGAGCACGATGCGGCACGGGTCATCCTCTATGCGTGCATCGAAACGCCGCACCTCGCGGAAATCGAACTGAAGGCTGGCCCCGCCTTCCTTGCGCTCGCGCACGCGCACGGCCTGCAAAAGGCTGCCGCGCACCGTGACGCCCTTGCGCACGTCACTGACCACGGCGGCATTCTCCAGATCCAGATACAGCCGGGCCGGAGCGCCTTTCTGGGCCTTGACCAGACGCGTGGAATAGCGCGTGGGGCCGCTCATTTCCAGAACGATTTCCACGCTGTTTTTGTTCAGGGAATCCCAGGAAAGCACTTGCACTTCCGGCGTCTCAGGCTGGGACGCGGCCTTTGAGGCTGAATCCGCGCGCCCTGCACCCGCTCCGGCCCCTGTATTCTCGGCGTCCGCCAGAGTGCCCCTCCACTGGGCCCGCAGGCTGCGGGCCTCCGCGGCCATGTCGCCGCGCGGGTAATTGGCGGCGATTTCGTCCAGCAGGGCGAGACCTTCACTGGTTTTGCCCAGGCGCGTGCTCTGGATTCGGGCCGCGCACAGCAAGGCGTCGTCGGCCAGCGCACTCTTGGGAAATTCGCGGGTCAGGGACAAATAGAGTTCCAAAGCGCGGCGGTAATCGCCTGACAGATGGGAACAGTCGGCCAGAGCTTCCTGGCTCGCGGCGGAACGGAACAGCGCGCCGGGCGCCACAGCCCAGTTCTTACGGCTTTCATAGATGCGCTGGAACTCGGCCTGCAGTTCTTCCCAGGGCTGACGCCAGCAGGATTTGACCTTGTCCGCCCGGAGGGCTTCCATGCGGGCCTTGGCCGCGCGATAGCGGGGCAACAGCTGGCCTTCCGGAACAGCTGGCGAAACAGCTGGCTGGACAGAAACCTGCGGGGAGGAAGATTTTTCCGGCGCGGCAGGCTGGTCCTCCACCGCTTCCTTCCTGTCCGCAGCCGCCACCTGGCGGGCCTCCGGCGCGGTGCGGCCGCTGGCCGAGGCCTTGAGGGCCTTTTCCAGAGCCAGGGCTTCGGGCAGCATATCTCCCTTTGGGTACTGGCTCTTAATCCGGGTCAGCAAAGCCAGCGCGCCCTTGTCGTCCTTGAGCCAGGCCGCGCGCATCCGCGCCGCGCGGAACAGGGCGTCGTCGGCCAGGCGGCTATCGGCATGGCGCAGGGCCAGGGATTCATAACATTCTATGGCCTTGCGGGCGTCCGCTTTGGCGAAGGAGCGTTTTGCCAGCTCCTCCAGGCTTTCGGCGGCCCGGAACAACGCAGCCGGGCGGTTGGGCCAAGCCGGATCCGTATCGTAAATGGCCCGGAATTCCGTAGCCAGTTTCTCCCACGGTTCTCGCAGATTGCCTTTCTTGTCGTCCAGTTTGAGATTGGCAATATCCGCCTTGGCGGCGGCATAGCGTTTTTCCGTGGGCGGCAGCGCACTGTACCCGGCATCATAGCAACAGATGACCAGCAGACAGAGCGCCAGCAAAAAGGCCAGCGGCGGCGCGAGCCGCCTGACCAGGGCTTTGTCCGCCTGTTTATGTTGCTTACTTTTTCCGGCCACTGTTTTTTTCCGTTCCCTGTGAGAGTGCGCTGTTGTCCGTCGGTTTTCCGACACCGGCGTCAGCCGGACTGTTTATGTTATCGGCCGCCCGGCGTCAGTCTTAAGGGCTTGCCGGCCTGCGGCGACATGGGCGAAGCCCGCCGTTGAAAAATTATTGCAGATTTTGTGCCAATAGAAAAGCCGCCGCGAATTTCGCGGCGGCTTTTCAGACCATATATTTCGAACAAGCGCAAAATGCTCTAGAAGAACTGGCCCATGCTGAACTCAAGCCTTCCCGATTCCATTTCCTTGTCGTAATCCTGCACCAGGGGGATGCCGTAGGCGATGCGCAGATCGCCCATGGGCGAACGCCAGCGCAGTTCCAGACCGGCGGAGGCCACCAGATATTTGTCCAGGTCGTTGCCCATGGTCTTCTGGTCGATGTTGAAGCCGCCGTCAAAGAAGGGCACCAAGGCCAGGCCCATATCCTTCTGGAAGGTCCAGATATATTCCACATTCAACACGCCCATGCGGTCACCGCCGATCTGCTCGCCATTGTACTTGTAGTCGCGGGGCGAAAGATCGGAGTAGGAATAGCCGCGGATGGTGTCCATGCCGCCCAGCCAGAAGCGTTCAAACACGGGCACCGGGTCGTCGGTGTTCTGGAACACGCCGCCCAGACGGGTGCGCACATGGAAGGTGTTCTGGGGGTTGAAGGACCAGAAGCCCTGCCAGTCGGCCACGGCCTTGACGAAGTTGTCTGTGCCGCCCAGGCCGCCGCCGCCGTATTCCGCCCAGAGGCGGGTGATGGTGCCCTTGGTGGGCCGGTCCTTGGCGTCGGTGGTGTCGCGCAGGATGCGGCCTGAAAGGGCGCTGGTCCAGTTCACGCCCTTGTAGTCGCTGATATACGGCGAGGCGTCGCTGTGCACGTCATACAGCTCGTAGCGCTCCAGGCGGTAGGCCAGGCCCACGGAGGTGTATTCGCCGATGGGATAGGAGGCCCGGATGGTGTCACCGACAGTGTCCTTGGTGAAGTCGTCCCAGTAATCGTGCGTGTAATAGAGGTCGTTGCCCAGGGAAAGGTCCGTGTCGTAGACGCGGGGGTTGGTGAAGGACAGCATGCCCGTGGTGCGCCGCCAGGAGAAGAAACCCTGCAACTGGAGCCAGTAGCCCCGGCCGAAGAGATTGCGCTCCATGATGGAGGCGGTGACGCCCACGTCATAATAGGTCGAGTAGCCGATGCCGCCCATGATGGCGCCGGTGTTGGTTTCCTTGACCTTGACCTTGAGGTCCACCTCGTCCTCATTGCCTGTGGGAATCAGCTCCGTGTCCACGGCGGAGAAGTAACGCAGGCGGTTCAGGCGTTCGCTGGAGCGGCGCAGTTTGGCGCCTTCGTACATATCGCCGTCGCCCAGGCGCATTTCGCGCAGAATGACGTTGTCGCGGGTCTTGGTGTTGCCTTCCACCGTGAGACGGCGGATGAAGACCTTCTGCTTTTTGTTGATCAGATAGCCCACGTCCACCTGGGCACTGTCGTCGTCGGCCTTCATCAGCTTGGTGTCCACTTCTGCGAAGGCGTAGCCGTAGTCGGCGTAGTAGTCCGTCAGGCGCTTGGAGTCTTCCTGCATGACCGTCAGGGAGAAGTATTTGTTGGACTTCTCCCAATCGTCCATCTGCACCACCTTGAGCATGTTGTCTTCGCTGTCGATGACGTCGCCGGCGAATTTCACGTTGCGCACGGTATAGCGAGGGCCCTCGTGCACGGTGAAGGTGATGTAGATGCCGTCGGGCTTGTAGTCCACCTGCGGCGCGGAAACCTGCATGTCGATGAAGCCTTCGTTCAGGCCGTAGGCGGCAATGGCGTTGGTGTCGCGCTCCAGGTATTCATCCTTGAGCACGCCGCTGCCCGTGAACCAGGAGAAGATGTTGCGGGGCTTGAGCGCCATGTACTTGTCCATGTCGCCCTGCTTGAGTTCCTTGAGGCCCTCGATCTTCACTTCCTTGATATAGAGCTTGTTGCCCTCGTCCACGGAGATGACCAGCACCGCGCCCCGGCCGCCCTGCCGGTCTTCCAGGCGATAGGTGGCCTTGGCCAGGTAATAGCCTTCCTTGCGGTAGAGTTCGGTGATTTTCTGCAAATCGTCGGAAAGCATCTGCTCGTTGAGCACGCTGCCGGACTTGGTGCCCATGGCGGCCAGCACGTCTTCCTGGTCGATATCCTTGGAGCCTTCCACCACGATATTGTCGATGCGCGGCTTTTCCACCACGGTGAAAACCAGGACGCTGCCTTCCATGGAGGCCTGCACATCGCTGAAATAGCCCATGTCCCAGATGCGTTTGACTTCTTCGTTGATGGCGTTGGCGTCCGGCTTGTCGCCCTTGCGGATGGTCAGGCGCATGAGCACGGTGTCCGGGTCCATGATCTTCATGCCGCGCACCTGCACGTCGGCCAGGCCGTCGCCGGCGGCCGCCGGGGAGTGCATGGGCACGAAGCCGGGGCCGTTGTCGGCCTGCGGGGCCGGAGCGGCGGGCGCGGCGGTGCCCAGCATGTCCGAAGCGCGCCCGGCCACGGCCGTGGCGCACTCGCTCAGAGCCACCAGGGAATTGCGCTCAAAACCGGCGGGCACGGCTTCGCCCTGCTCCACGGGCACCAAGCGGGTGTCCATGGTGAAGCCGTCGCCCAATTGATTGAAGCTGCCGTAAATGACCAGTTTGGCGCCGGCTTGGCGCCCAAGGCGGCGGGCCGTGGCCAGATCGATGCTGTTGTCGCCGCTGCGTTCGAACAGGGCGCGGGCCCGGTTCATGGGCACGGCCTTGAGGCCGTTCTGTTCCAGCTGGCTGACGATGAGCTGCGGCACATCGCGGGAGGCATCGGGCATGTCCGGCCCGGCATTGACCTGGAAGGGCAGCACCAGAACCAGGGGCTGCCCGGCCTTGGCCGCCATGACATTCTGGGCGGACAGCGCCTGTAAGGCGCAGGCCAGGGCGGCAAGGCACACGGCCCTGAACAGCACACTATGCAAAAGACTTCTCATACAGAGCCCCCGCTCTAAGTTCCAGGCCGCGGTCCATTCTGGCGGCCAATTCCAGATTATGCGTCACCACTACCAGGGTCATGCCCAGTTCGCGGTTGAGTTCCTGCAGCAGATCCCCCACCTGGGCGCCGCTGATTTCATCCAGATTGCCGGTAGGTTCGTCGGCCAGAAGGACGCGCGGCCGCAACAGGACCGCGCGGGCGATGGCTACCCGCTGGCGCTCGCCGCCTGACAGGGTGGCAATCTTGCTGTCCGCGCGGGCGGCCAAGCCTACCCGCTCCAGCATGGCGCGGGCTTCGAGCAATACGGCGGTCCGGCGCGCGCCGCCGATGAGGGCGGGCATGGACACGTTTTCCAGTGCCGAAAATTCCGGCAGGAGGTGATGGAACTGAAAAACAAAGCCCAGGGTTTTATTGCGGAAAGCTGCTTTCCGGTCCGGGCTCATCAGGGCCATATCCCGGTCGTCAAAGGCCACGACGCCCGTGCTTGGAGTATCAAGAGCCCCCATAAGATGCAAGAGGGTGGACTTGCCGGAACCGGAAGCCCCCACAATGGCCAGGGCTTCGCCTTCTTCCACAATCAAATTGATATTCTTGAAAATTTCAAGATTTTCTCCAGGCCCGGAAAATTTTTTTCCCACGTCAGAAAATTTGTAGAGCTCGGACATGATTATTCGTAGCGCAGGGCTTCGGCCGGTTCGAGGCGGGCGGCCTGGCGCGCCGGATAAAGAGTGGCCAGAAAACAGAGCAGCATGGCGCTGGCCCCTACGATGAGCACATCGGAAACCGTGATGATGATGGGCAGATGGTCCAGGGTGTAGACGTTTTCAGGCAGTTTGATGAACTGGTAGCGCTTGAGCAGCCAGCCCAGACTCAGGCCGAAACCATAGCCCAGCAGCGTGCCGATGACGCCGATGATAGTGCCCTGAAGCATGAAGATGCGGCGGATCATGCCGCGCGTGGCCCCCATGGACATCATGATGGCGATGTCGCGGGTTTTTTCCATGACCAGCATGACCAGGGTGGTGACGATGGAGAAAGAGCCGATCAACACCACCATGGCCAGCAGAATGAACATGCCGACCTTTTCGAGCTTGAGGGCCGCGAAGAGGTTGGCGTTCATTTCCATCCAGGTGCGCACGTAGAAAGGCGAACCCAGTTCCGTGGACAGGCGCGCGGCGACCTGATCGGCCTTGAAGACGTCCCTGACCGTGATTTCAATGCCCGAGAGAAAGCCCGGCGGCAGGCCCAGCACGTCGCGGGCGGCGTTCAGGGTGACGAAAGCCAGGGAGGAATCGTACTCGAACATGCCGGTCTTGAAGATGCCCACGACTTCAAAAGGCCGGATGCGCGGGGAATAGCCGGAGGCGGTCTTCTGGCCTGAAGGGGAGAGCAGGTTGACCCGGCTGCCTACGGCCAAGCCCAGGCGGCGGGCCAGCTCCTCGCCGATGATGATGCCCGGCGTACCCTCTTTTTGCAGATCATCCGGCGAACCGGAACGCATCTGGTGCAGCAGGGAGAGCACCTCGGGCGCGCTGGCCGGGTCGATGCCGCGCAGCACCACGCCCTTGACGCCGCCGCCCGCGGAAAGCATCACTTCGGTGTAAATAAAGGGCGTTGCGCCGATGACGCCGTCCACCGAGCGGATGCGTTGGGTCAGGTCCTGGTCGTGCTCAAAAGCCGAGGGCACATAGGACATGACAATGGCGTGGGCGTTGGCGCCCAGGATCTTGTCGCGCATGTCCGTGGTCAGGCCGTTGTACACGCCCAGAACCACCACCAGCGCGCCCACGCCGATAGCCACTCCCAGAATGGACATCAGGGAGATGATGTAGATAAAAGTCTGCTTGCGCCGTGAAAAGAGGTAGCGCAAGGCCACAAAGAGTTCGAAGGACATTTGCGGCATTCTGGCCCAGCTTGGCCTGAGATTCAAGACTTTTTTTAGATGAAACGGTTTAATCGCCCAGAATGGGGGAGCCGTATTTGCGGGCGTATCCCAGAAGCAGCAGAAAACCCGTGGCGGCGAACAGCGCTCCGATCAGGGCCGTACTGCCGTAGCCGTGCCCGGCGGCAATGGAGAGCCCGCCGCAATAGGCCCCGATGGCATTGCCGATATTGAAGCCCACCTGCGCCAGGGCGGCGCCGAGCATTTCCCCGTCTTTGGCGTTTTGCAGCAAAAGCATCTGCTGTGGGGCTGAAACGCCGAACAGGCAGGCGGTGCAGATGAACATCAGAGCCAGCGCAGCTGCTGCATGCTGTCCCGAAAAGAAGACCAACAGCAGGGCCGTGCCCATGACGGCCAGCATGCCTTCCGCAATGCCGGTCGGCGGGAAACGGATGGAGAGCCGGCCACTGAGGGCGTTGCCCAGCACCATGCCCAGACCCGCAAGGGCCATGACCAGAGTCATGTGGACGGAGTCAATGCCCGCCACCTTGCCCATGAAGGGAGAAATGTAGCTGTACCAGCAGAACATGCCTCCGTTCCCCAGCACAATAGCCAGAAAGATGAGCCAGGGAGCCGGGAATTTCAAAAAACGGAATTGCCCCCGGAAGCCCGTGTCCTTGAGCCCCGGCAATTGGGGGACCCAGGCCCGCACGCCGATGATGACCAGAAGGCCCACGCCGGCGACGATGCCGTAGGCGACCCGCCAGGACAAAATCTGCGTCACCAGGGTCGCGCCGGGCACGCCCACAAGGTTTGCGATGGTCGCGCCGGACACCACAATGGAGACGGCCAGTACGGAAAAAGCCCTGCCTGCCAGTTTGTCCGCCACAATGGAGGCCACCCCGAAATATGCCCCGTGCGGCATCCCGGCGATAAAACGGGCCGCCAGCATCATGGAGGCGTTGGGAGCCAGTGCGGTCAGAGTATTGCCCGCGATGAAGACAAGCATCAGCGCCAGCAGAATACTCCGCAACGGGCGGGAGCGGGCCACCAGCACCGTCAGCGGGGCCCCCACGCACACGCCCAGGGCATAGGCCGAAATAAAATGCCCGGCATCGGGAATGCTGACGGAAAGGCTGTGGGCCACTTCCGGCAGGATGCCCATAATGGAAAATTCCGACATGCAGACGCCCAGCGTCCCCAGGGACAGGGCGACAAGACTTTTGAAAACGGGGTAACTGATTTTCATGGTATCAGAATGTCGGCGGGTCGGTAGGATATGGCTTTCTGCAATGTCACGGCGGCAGGTCCGCAACTTCAATAACCTTCATGGGTGGCCATGACAAGCGGGCGGATGCCCCGGGCGCCGGTAGGGCGAGTGTTCTTTGTACCGGGGATATTGCATTGCCGGTTTAGCCCGCGCCTGATAATGCGAAACATATTGTTCCTGATCCGGCTGATTTTTCAGCCTGCCTGCCGGTGGTCACTGCTTTTGCGTAGTATCGTGCAAGTCGGGAAAACAGGGCAGGAAAAAGCGTTGCAGGAAATACAGGGGATGTATGATCCGCATATGAAACGGGTCTTGCAGAAGTATATCTGAAGATAGCAGCGGCATTCTTATCGGCAGGCAAGGAAGCGGCTATGAAAGAAAATAAATACGACAGCGAAAAGTTTTTTGCAAAATACAGCGCCATGAATCGCTCTAAAAACGGCTTGCAGGGAGCCGGAGAATGGTCGGAACTCCGGAAAATTTTACCTGATTTTGCGCAAAAACGTGTTCTGGATCTGGGCTGCGGCTATGGCTGGCACTGTAAATATGCCCTTGAAAACGGCGCGGCATACGTGCTGGGGACGGATATTTCCCATAAAATGCTTGAAGTTGCCCAACGGGTAAACGCGGCCGAGGGCATTAAATATCAATGCGCGGCCATGGAAGGTTTGGATTTTCCTGATGCGGCATTCGATATTGTACTGAGTTCGCTGGCCTTCCATTACGTCAACGATTTTGCTCCCCTGGTCTGCAATATCAGAGGCTGGTTGAAACGTGGCGGGGAATTTGTCTTTTCAGTGGAACATCCGGTATTCACCGCCTCGGGTTCGCAAGACTGGTACCGGGATCAGGAAGGAGCAATTCTCCATTTTCCGGTTGATAATTACTACTATGAAGGCCGACGCGAGGCCTTGTTCCTGGGGGAAAAGGTTCTGAAATACCACAGGACATTGACGACCTACATAAATACCCTGGTGCGGAACGGATTTGAAATTCAACATGTCATGGAACCGCAACCTCCGGAAAGCATGATGCATCTTCCCGGTATGAGGGATGAAATGCGGCGTCCCATGATGCTGCTGGTGGCCGCGAGGAAAAAATAGGCCGGGGCCCAATCGGGACAGAAGTCTTTATTTCCTGCGCTTCTTCATCGAGTTTGAAGTCTGGTTCTTTCTTTCACAAATAAAAAAGACGGGCTGACAGCTTTTTGCCGCCGGTCCGTCTTTTTGTGTCGGATTTTGCTTGCCGCCGCGTCGGCATTCCGGCGAAAAACGTGCTTTTCGCCGGAATCCACGCCGCTTCGCGGCGTTAGAACAATTTCAACGTGAAATTGCTCTAAAACTCCGGCCGCAGCAGAGGAAAGAGAATGACCTCGCGGATGGAAGCCGAATCCGTGAGCAACATGACCAGGCGGTCGATGCCCACGCCCTGTCCCGCCGCCGGGGGCATGCCGTATTCCAGGGCGCGCAGGTAGTCCTCGTCCATGCTGTGGGCTTCGTCGTCGCCGGCTTCCCGTTCGCGCACCTGCTCTTCAAAGCGCAGGCGCTGGTCCACGGGGTCATTGAGCTCGGAAAAGGCGTTGGACAGCTCGCGTCCGGTAATGAACAGTTCAAAGCGGTCCGTGATTTCCGGCCGCAGGTCGTTGCGGCGGGAGAGGGGCGAGATTTCCGTGGGATAATGATAGATGAAATGCGGCTGGATCAGCTTGCCTTCCACATCCAGGTCAAAGAGCTTGGCCTGGAGTTTTTGCAGGCTTTCGCTGTCCGCGGCCTTTTCGCCGCGCTCGCGGATATAGTTGCGCACTTTGCTGTAATCATTGTAAAAATCAGGGGAATGCCCGCCGATTTCCGTAAGCGAGTCGTGGAAGCTGAGGCGCTTCCAGTGGCCGGGCGTGAGGTCGATTTCCTGGCCCTGATATGTCACCACCGTGGTGCCGCAGGCCGCCATGGCCAGATGGGCGAAGAGCTTCTCCGTGAAGTTCATGAGATCTTCAAACGTGGCATAGGCCCAGTAGAATTCACACATGGTGAATTCCGGATTGTGGCGGGTGTCGATGCCTTCGTTGCGGAAACTGCGGTTCAGCTCAAAGACTTTTTCAAAGCCGCCCACCAGCAGGCGTTTGAGGTAGAGCTCCGGCGCGATGCGCAGAAAAAGATCCAGGTCCAGCGCGTTATGGTGGGTTTTGAACGGCTTGGCCGTGGCGCCCCCGGCCAGGGGCTGCATGATGGGGGTTTCCACCTCCATGAAGCCGTGCTCCTCCATGAAGCGGCGGAACTCGCGCACGATCAGGCTGCGCTTGGCGAAGATCTCCCGCGCGCGCGGCGTGACGATGAGGTCCACATAGCGCTGGCGGTAGCGCGTCTCCATGTCCTTGAGGCCGTGGTATTTTTCGGGCAGGGGCCGCATGGAGCGGGTGATCAGTTTGAGGCTGCGACAGGCGATGGTCAGTTCGCCGGTCTTGGTGCGGAACAAGTGGCCGGAAACGCCCACAATGTCGCCCACGTCCAGCTTCTTGACGATCTTGTAAGTCTCTTCGTCCAGATGCTCGCGCGAGGCATAGCACTGGATGCGGCCGCTTTGGTCCATGAGGTGGAAGAAGGCCACCTTGCCGAAGGAGCGCAAAGAGACGATGCGCCCGGCAATGGCAAAGACGTCTTCCTGTTTTTCCAGGTCGTCGCCTTCCAGGCCGCCGAACTTTTCCAGCACCCAGGAAACGGCATGGTCTTTGTGGAAATCATTGGGAAAAAGGGGCACGCCCGCGTCCAGCAGGTCACAGGCTTTGCTGACCCGGTTTTTGATGACCTCGTTGAGATCATCGCGCGCGGCGAAACTTTCCAGCATGGGCATGAAGTATGCCGCATGCGAAGACTTGGTGCCCAGTTTGACAACAGGCTTTTTCTTCTTTTCCCGGTTTTCCACTGAATTCCCCCGCTCTGGCCCTGCCTTGACGATCCGCGAGGCCAGGCCCCGCGCCGTCATGTTCGTCACTGTTCAGGAAAGGAGCGTTACGGTATGCCATTCAGCAGGGAGCGTCAAGATTGTCCGGCCGTCCGGGGCGACCGTGCCGCGGGCGGGAAGGGCTTTCCGGGCTTGAACTGTGCCCGTGTTTGCGTGTATAAGTGCGCTTTCCGCCGGAGGCGCGATTTCCAGGGCAACCGGCGCTTTTCCAAGGACAGTGTCATGCAGAAATACACCGCCTCCTTTCTCGGTCGCGACTGCCCCGGCGTGGTCGCCACGGTGAGCCGCATCCTGGGTGAAACGGGCTGCAATATCGTGGAAGTGACCCAGACCATCCTTTCCGGCGAGTTCGCGGCCATTTTCGTGGTCCAGGCTCCGGAGGGACGCAGCGCCGAAGAACTGCGCGAGCAGCTCACCGCCGGTCTGGCCGAAGCCCAGGTGGATCTCTCCGTCCTGGTGCGTCCGGCCATTGAGGGGCAGTGGGGCAAAGACCTCAAGTGCGATCCCTTTGTGGTCACCGCCGACGGTCCGGACAAGCCCGGACTCATCGCGGCCATGAGCCGCGTATTCGCCCGCCACGGCGTGAACATCGAAAGTCTCAAGGCCATCCTGGGCGAGGGCGGGGAGGATCACGCGCTCTTCGTGTTTGAGGTCATGGTGCCCGAGGATGCGGATCTGGGCCGCCTGCGCCGCGAGCTGGCCTGCGAGGGCCAGAGCCGCCATCTGCGCGTGAGCGTGCAGCACCGCGATATTTTCGAGGCCGTCCACAGAGTGAGTTCTTTTTAAGGACAGCCGCGCCCGGCTTTTTGCCGGGAAACAACATTCAGCTTTGCAGCGGCAGTCCGGTCCTCTTGCAGGGCGGCAGGCCGCGCATGGTACACAGGATACGCCATGCTTTCAGAACGCGAAGTCATCAGCACCCTGAACATGCTCCGCAACGAGCATCTGGATGTGCGCACCGTCACTCTGGGCGTGAGCCTGTTTGACTGCGTGAGCCACGATCTGGATCTCTTCACCGCCAACGTGCGGGCCAAGCTGCGCCGCTATGCCTCGCAGCTCGTGGCCGTTTGCGACGAAGTAGGCGACAAGTACGGCATTCCGGTGGTCAACAAGCGCATCAGCGTCAGCCCTATCGCCGTGGTGGGCGCGCCCTTCGGCCCGGACGGCATGGTGAGCATCTGCCGCGCCCTGGACGAGGCCGCCAAGGAAGCCGGGGTGGATTTTCTGGGCGGCTTCACGGCCCTGGTGGAAAAGGGGTTCGCCAAGGGCGACCGCGCCCTCATCGAGGCCCTGCCCGACGCTCTGGCCCAGACCGACCGCATCTGTTCCTCCATCAACGTGGCCTCCTCGCGCAGCGGCATCAATATGGACGCCGTGGCTCTGATGGGCGAGCAGATTCTCCGGGTGGCCCAGGCCACGGCCGAGCGCGGCGGCATCGGGTGCGCCAAACTGGTGGTATTTGCCAATATTCCGCAGGACGTGCCCTTCATGGCCGGGGCCTATCTGGGCGTGGGCGAGCCGGACGTGGTCATCAATGTGGGCGTTTCCGGCCCCGGCGTGGTCAAGAAGGCCATTGACCGGGCTTTGGCCGCCGGACACAACGAGCAGGGCGGCCGCCTGACCCTGCTGGATATGGCCGAGGTCATCAAGCGCACGGCCTACAAGGTGACCCGTGTGGGCGAGATGATCGGAACCGAAGTGGCCCGGCGGCTGGGCATCCCCTTCGGCGTGGCCGACCTTTCCCTGGCCCCCACCCCGGCGGTGGGCGACTCGGTGGGCGAAATTTTTCAGAGCCTGGGCCTGTCCAGCATCGGCGCGCCCGGCAGTACGGCGGTGCTCGCCATGCTCAACGACGCGGTGAAAAAGGGCGGCGCTTTTGCCTCCTCCTCGGTGGGCGGCCTGTCCGGGGCCTTTATCCCGGTATCCGAGGATTCCAGCATTGAGGCCGCGGCCATGTCCGGCCGCCTGAGCATCGAAAAGCTGGAGGCCATGACCAGCGTCTGCTCCGTAGGGCTGGACATGATCGCCATCCCCGGCGACACGCCCGCGGCCACTATCTCCGGGCTCATCGCCGATGAAATGGCTATCGGCATGATCAACCACAAGACCACGGCCGTGCGCGTGATTCCTGTGCCCGGAAAAGGCGTGGGCGACGAGGTTTCCTTCGGCGGCCTGCTGGGCAAGGCCGCCATCATTCCGGTGACGCCGGGCGACGCTTCAGGCTTCATCGGTCTGGGCGGGCGGATTCCCGCGCCCATCCACAGCCTGAAAAACTGACGTTTCGTGTGGGAGAGAAAATTTGGTGAACAAAGTTTCTCTCCCACACGCCCCTTTTTTTCTCAAACTTTACCTTTAGAGCAATTTCACTTTGAATTGCTCTGGGAGTGGACCAAGGGGAGTTGCCCCGGTCGGCATTGCCATGGCGCAGTACTTTACATACGGCGAACAGGAAATCACCCACCTTAAGGCGCGGGACAAGCGCATGGCCGAAATCATCGAGCTGATCGGCCCGGTGCGCCGTGAGGTCGTGCCGGACCTTTTTGAGGCTCTGATTCACGCCATTGTGGGCCAGCAGATCGCCACCAGGGCTCAGCAGACCATCTGGGCGCGCATGCGCGCGGGCCTGGGCGCGATCACGCCCGGCGTCATCCGGGGAACGTCCGAGACTGGCTTGCAGGCTTTCGGCCTGTCTTTCCGCAAAGTGGGCTATATGAAGGCGGCCGCCGAGAGGGTGCTTTCCGGCGAATTCGATGTGGAGGCCCTGCGGACCCTGCCCGACGACGCGCTCTGCGCCGAACTGGCGCGCCTGCCCGGCGTGGGCGTCTGGACGGCCGAAATGCTGATGACTTTCTCGCTGCAGCGGCCCGACGTCATCAGTTACGGCGATCTGGCTATTCAGCGCGGCTTGCGCATGCTTTACCGCCACCGTCGTGTCGACCGCAAACTCTTCGACAAATACCGGCGGCGTTACGCGCCCCATGCCACAGTAGCCAGTCTGTACCTCTGGGCCGTGGCCGGCGGGGCCGTTCCGGGCCTCACGGATCCCGCGCCCAAGGCGACGTCCAAAGTCGCATCCCGAAGCGCGCCGCGCCGTACAACGGCACGGAAAAGCGCGTCTGAATGAGAAAGCCCGGCTTGCGCCGGGCTTTCTCATGGAATGTCAATTATCCGTTATTTGCTCTTCCCGGCCGTGGAGTCAAAGGCCGCCGCGCCTGCCTTGGCCACATTTGTGTCCTCGGCCACCGAGCCGCCGCTCACGCCGATGGCGCCCACAATGACGCCGTCCTTGATCAGCAGCTCGCCGCCGCCGAAAATGACCAGCCCGTCATTGGTGACTTCAATGCCGTACAGCTCTTTGCCGGGCTGGGAGGCCGCGCCCAACTGGGCTGTGGACATATTGAAGAAACGGGCCGTGCGGGCTTTTTTGGTGGCGACGTCGATGCTGCCCAGAAACGCGCCGTCCTCGCGCGCAAAGGCTTTGAGGTTGCCGCCCGCGTCCACCACGGCGATATTCATGGGCACGCCCTGGGCTTCGGCTTTGACCAGGGCGGCCTTGAGCACTTCCTGGGCCTGGGCCAAGGTCAGATCGCCGGGCAGTTGTTTTTGAGGACCGGCGGCCTGAACCGTGGCGGCCAGCAGAAGAAGCATCAGAGCAAGGGGAAGAATGCGACGCATAACGCTGCTCCTTGTAAAGGGTGGGGGCGGACCGCCGTGCGGCGGCTCCGCTGAAGCGGCATTATGGTAACATGCGCCGAAACGGCAAGGCAAGCTGTGGTCCCAGGCTCAACGGGCCGGAGCCAGAAAGTATTGCCAGATCAGGGTAAGCAACAGCAGGGACAGCGAGACAGTCAGGAAGCGCCGCACGGCCTTGGCGCCCACCCGGATGGCCGTGCGGCTGCCCAGCCAGTTGCCGATTACAGACCCCCCGGTCATGGCCAGGGCCAAGGGCCAGAGCACCTTGCCGTGCCAGATGAAAGCCACCACCGCGCCGAAATTGGAAGCCAGGTTGAGCACCTTGGAGGTGGCCGAGGCCTCAATGAGCCCCACACGCAGAATCCAGTGAAAGGCCAGGATCAGAAAACTGCCCGTACCCGGCCCGAAAAAGCCGTCATACGCGCCGATCAACAGGCAGACCAGGGGCACCAGCGTCCAGAAGCGCGCGCCTTCCAGCGGGCGGGGCGCGCATTCACGCTCCTTTTTGGGCAGCAGGGTGGCGCACATGCCCACAGGCAGCAGGCCCACCAGGATTTTGCCCAGAATTTCGCTGTTCACATAAAGAGCCAGGATGGAACCGGCGTAAGCCCCCAACAGGGAAAAGACCAGCCCCGCCAGGGCCAGACGCCAGAGCACCAGATGGCTGCGGGCGAAATTGCCCAGGGCCACGCTGGTGCCCACGCAGGAACTGACCTTGTTGGTACCCAGGGCCAGATGCGGCGGCACGCCGGTGAGCAGCAGGGCGGGCATGGTGATCAGGCCGCCGCCCCCGGCGATGGCGTCAATAAAGCCGCCCAGCAGGGCCGCGCCGGTGCAGATCAGGATGGTGCTCAGCGTGAGGGTGAACATGCGGCCCTACCACTCCTTGAAGATGACCCAGGCCGCCAGCACGATCAGCGCGAAGCCCAGAATATGGTTCCAGCGCAGGGATTCATGCAGCCAGAATGTTGAAAAAAGCATGAAGACGCTCAGGGAGATGACTTCCTGAATGGTTTTCAGCTCAGCGGCGGAAAAATAACCGTAACCGATGCGGTTGGCCGGTACCTGCAACAGATATTCGAAAAAGGCGATGCCCCAGCTGGTGAGGATTACCAGCGGCAGGGCCGCGCCCTTGTAACGCAGATGCCCGTACCAGGCGAAGGTCATGAAGATATTGGACAGCGTGAGCAGGCCCACGGTGACAAGGGGAACGGGAATCTGCATGGCCGCCTGCCTTGCGCGAAAAATGCCCATGGGAAAGTATGCGGGCGTTACCGGCTTTTATGCCTCTCCGCCCGATGATTTTACCGCCCCAGGCGGCGCAAAGGCCCGGTTTCCACGAAACCGGGCCTTTGTCATCATAATCTGACGCCTATGTCATATAGACGCGGGTACTTTTTCTGGAGCCCTTGATCAGGATTGAACTGATGACCTCATCCTTACCAAGGATGCGCTCTACCGACTGAGCTACAAGGGCGCTGTTAACGAAGATGGCTTCTATCCTATCGGCTGGCCGCCGTCAAGTCTTGCGGCGGAGTTTTTTGCATGCGGTCCGCCAGCCGGCTGTCAGGGCCCGCGCCGCCAGGCAAAACGCCGCCGATACATTCCTCTGCCAGTGTCGTGAAGAGACGCAGGGCCGGGCTCTGGGCCTTATTGACGTGACGGGCGCAGACGGCGTGCAGGGTGTGGGCCGGTTCGACAAAGGGCAGCTCGCGGAGCAGGCCTTCGCGCAATTCCCGCTCCACGCAGAAGCGGGGCAAATAGGAAATCCCCAGATCGGCGGCCACGCAGCTTTTGATGCTTTCAATACTCAGCAGCTCAATGGTTCCGTTCAGGCTGATGTTGCGGCGGCGCAGCGTGTTTTCAAAGAACAGCCGGAACATGCACTGGGGTTCGTTGATAATCAGGCTGGTGGGCAACTTCTGGTCCGGGCGGGTGAAATCCATGTCCGCCGACTGCGGCGCGGCTACCAGAGCCAGGGGAAAATCCCCCAGAGATTCCTGCGCCAGCGAGGCGTCCGGTCCCTGGCTGTAAAACACCCCCACGTCCGCCGCGCCGTTGAGCAGCGCGTCCCGGATCACGTAACAGTTGAGCGATTGCAGGTGCAGGCGCGCTTCCGGGGCGCGGGCCCGGAAACGGCGCAGAACCTCAGGCAGCTTGCAGGCCAGCAGGGTTTCGCCCACAGCCACGCGCAGCAGGCCGCGCGGCTCTTCCCGCCGGGCCGCCGCGTGCAGGCCGTCCAGGGCTCTGGCCAGTTCGCGCACTTGAGGCATGAGGCCGTGGCCTGCCTCGGTGAGACGCATGCGGCGGCCCACTTTCTCGAACAATTGCAGACCCAGTTCCTGTTCCAGTTGGCGAATCTGGAAGGTGACCGTGGATTGCGCGCAGCAGAGGCGGCGCGCGGCTTTCTCGAAGCTGCCCTCGTCCACCACGGCGTTGAGGGCCTCCAGACGGCGCAGATCCATGCTCGCCTCCCTTTCATCGAATTTATCGAAGAGTAAAAGCAAAAATATTCACTATTCCGATGGAACTATCGACGCTATGCTGGGAAAAAGCAAGGAGAATGTCATGTCTTTCGTCGCCTTCTGTTCCTTCCTGAGCTACGCGCTGATCGCCGCCGTGACGCCGGGCCCCAATAACATCCTGGCGCTGAGCAGCGTCGCGGCGCACGGCCTGCGCCGCAGCGTTCCCCTGCTGGCGGGCATCAGCGCCGGTTTTCTGGCCGTCATGCTGCTCTGCGGCGGCGCGGCGCTCGTTCTGGCGCGCGTGCTGCCGGGGCTGGCCGCCTGGCTGGTCTGGCCGGGCGCGCTCTATATTCTCTGGCTGGCTTGGCGGATGGCGGCGGGCGGCGCGGGAGAGGAGGGGGAAAGCGGCGTCGCGGGCCGCCCGCTGGGGTTCTGGAGCGGGCTTGCGCTGCAATTCGTCAATGTGAAGGTGCTGCTCTGCGGCCTCACGGCCCTGACCAGCTTTGTACTGCCGCATGCGCCGGACGGACCGCATGTGTTGGGCTGCGCCCTCGTGTTCGCGGCGCTGGGCGTCGTCTGCAATCTGCTCTGGGCCGGGGCGGGCGGCCTGCTGCGGGAGACGTTCCGGCGGCACGGCCGCGCTCTCAACCTGCTGCTGGCCGGGTTGCTGGCGGCCAGCGTGCTGCAGATGTTTATGTAGATCGCGTCCCGCGTCAGGCTTTGTCCGGGACTGGAGCCAACGCGCGGGCCAGGGCCCGGAACAGGGCGCGGGAGGCATGCGGCGCGGTTTTGGCCGTTGTTGCCGCCTGGGCGGCGCGGGCCTCCCGCGCTTCCCGGACACAGCGGCGCAGTTCCCCAGGCGCGGGCCGGTCCGCCGGAACGGCGTCAGCGTCCGGCATGGCCCGCAGCAGCGCTTCCAGCAGGCTTTCCACTTCCGTTTCGGGCGCGGCCAGGAAGCGCTCGCGCCATTGCTCCACCTGGTGGAAGCGCGCGGTGTCGGCCGCGGCCGCGTCCCGCCTGGCGTCCAGGGCCGCGCGCAGGGGCCCGGCAGCGGTTTCGCGCATCAGGCGACCGATATACTGCATTTGTCGGCGGCGGCCCTCATGATCGCGGATGCGGGCATACAGGGTCAGGGCTTCCCTCAGATCCGGCGTCAGGTCAAGATGCCGCAGTTCCGCCGGAGACAGGCGGG
>ERZ857951.914-NODE-914-length-35011-cov-40.851299_pt1 | contig 35011 bp, 30 predicted proteins | sample MGYA00519759_ERZ857951 | MGnify/ENA primary metagenome ERZ857951 (study PRJEB31778, sample SAMEA3449377) | human gut metagenome | biome: human gut; feature: human-associated habitat; material: faeces | place: United Kingdom | collected 2010/2012 ...
TGGCTACCTCCTTCACCAAGGCTGCCCTGGGCGCCGAGGGTATCGGCAAGGACGTTACCATGATCATCGGCAACGGTTATACCAAGAACCACGCGCAGATCACTCTGGACGTGCTGCGCGAGAACCCCAAGCTGCGTAAGCTGTTCGACGAGAAGTACTGCTAAACGAAACTGACCGAAGCTGGGTGTCCCCTTCGGGGGACTCCCAGCCTTTGGCGTACCTAAAACAACGATTTTTGTGAAGGAGAAACGACATGAAAACTCGCAATGGTCTGTTTGCTGACGTTCCCGAAAATCTGTGGAACGACTGGCATTGGCAGGTTGCCAACCGCGCTGAGACGATCGAAGATCTGAAAAAGTACATGACCCTGACCCCCGACGAGGAAGCCGGCGTTGCCAAGACCCTGGGCAAGCTGCGCATGGCCGTCACCCCCTACTATCTGTCCCTGATCGATCTGGACGATCCGTTTGATCCCATCCGCAAGATGGCTATCCCCCGCGCTGAGGAGCTGGAGTATGCCGATTATGAGGATGCCGATCCTCTGCATGAGGACACCGACTCCCCCACCCCCGGCCTGACCCACCGCTATCCTGACCGCGTGCTGCTGCTGATCACCGACCAGTGTTCCATGTACTGCCGTCACTGCACCCGTCGCCGTTTTGCTGGTCAGAACGACTGCGAAGTGCCTATGCAGCAGATCGACAAGTGCATCGATTATGTGGCCGCCCACCCCGAGGTCCGCGACGTGCTGCTGTCCGGCGGTGACTCCCTGATGGTCGAGGACGACACCCTGGAGTACATCATCAAGCGCGTGCGCGCCATCCCCCATGTGGAGATCGTGCGTCTGGGCTCCCGTACGCCCGTTGTGTGCCCCCAGCGTATCACTCCCGAGCTGTGCGCCATGCTGAAGAAGTATCACCCCGTGTGGCTGAATACCCACTTCAACACCCCCAAGGAGTTCACTCCCGAAGCCGCCAAGGCCTGCGCTATGCTGGCTGATGCCGGTATCCCCCTGGGTAACCAGTCCGTGCTGCTGGCCGGCGTGAACGATTGCTCTCACGTGATGATGGAGCTGGTCCACGGTCTGGTCAAGATGCGTGTGCGCCCCTATTACATCTATGCCTGCGATCCTTCCCTGGGCCTGAGCCACTTCCGTACCCCCGTGTCCAAGGGCATCGAGATCATGGAAGCCCTGCGCGGTCATACCTCCGGCTACTGCATCCCCACCTTCGTGGTCGACGCTCCCGGCGGCGGCGGCAAGACCCCTGTTATGCCCAACTACCTGATCTCCGAGACGCCTCGTAAGGTCATCCTGCGTAACTTTGAGGGCGTTATCACCTCTTACACCCAGCCCGAGCACTATGTTCAGGATTGCCACTGCGACGTCTGCACCGGCAAGAAGAAGGTGGAGAAGACCGGCGTGGCATGGGTCGCCGAAGGCACCAAGCAGCGCTATCTGGAGCCCACCAAGCTGCTGCGTAACGAGCGTCACGTCAAGAAGTAAGAGAGAGGAAAAACTATGGAAAGCAAACTCGGCTTGAATTTTGAGCTGGTCAACCGTGCCCGTGCCTCCGCCGCCAAGATCGCGGACGACACCCAGCACTTTATCGACCAGCACACCACCGTCACGGTGGAGCGCGCTGTTTGCCGTCTGCTGGGTATCGATGGCGTCAACGATATGGACGTTCCTCTGCCCAACGTGGTCGTTGACCACCTGATGGCAAACTCCCTGCTGCCCGTGGGTGCCGCGTGGGCTATCGGCAACGCTATGGTGGAGACCGGCAAGGATCCCCAGGGCGTGGCAGATGCCGTGAACAGCGGCGAGCTGGACCTGAGCAAGGTCCCCGCCCACTCCGACGCGGAGATTCGCGGCGCCATCACCCCCGTGGTGAACGCTACCGTGGAGCGCATCAACAAGAACGTCGCCAAGCGTAACAGCTACCTGAAGGCGTGGGGTGATAAGGAAGGCCCGTACCTGTACATCATCGTGGCTACCGGCAATATCTACGAGGATATCACGCAGGCCAAGGCCGGTGCCAAGCAGGGCGCCGACATCATCGCCGTCATCCGTACCACCGGTCAGTCCCTGCTGGACTACGTGCCTTACGGCGCGACCACCGAGGGCTTCGGCGGTACCTACGCTACCCAGGAGAACTTCCGCCTGATGCGCGCGGCGCTGGACGAGGTAGGCGAGGAGCAGCACCGCTATATCCGGCTGTGCAACTACTGCTCCGGCCTGTGCATGCCCGAGATCGCCGCTATGGGCGCTCTGGAGCGTCTGGACGTCATGCTGAACGATGCGCTGTACGGCATCCTGTTCCGCGACATCAATATGCAGCGCACCATCGTTGACCAGTACTTCTCCCGTGTCATCAACGGCTATGCCGGCGTTATCATCAACACCGGTGAGGATAACTATTTGACCACCGACGACGCTATCACCGCGGCCCACACCGTGCTGGCCTCCCAGTTCATCAACGAGGCCTTTGCCAAGACCGCCGGTATGCGCGAGGAGCAGATGGGTCTGGGCCACGCGTTCGAGATGGATCCCGCCGTGGAGGATACGTTCCTGTACGAGCTGGCGCAGGCCCAGATGGCCCGCGAGATCTTCCCCAACGCGCCCCTGAAGTATATGCCTCCCACGAAGTTCATGACCGGCAACATCTTCCGCGGTCACATTCAGGACGCCCTGTTCAACATGGTGACCATCCTGACCAACCAGAAGCTGTGCCTGCTGGGCATGATGACCGAGGCCATCCACACCCCGTTCATGTCCGACCGTGCGCTGTCCATTGAGAATGCGCAGTACATCTTCCGCACCATGAAGGATCTGGGCGATGAGCTGACCTATAAAGAGGGCGGCATCATCCGTACCCGCGCCAACGAGGTGCTGACCAAGGCCACCGACCTGCTCTCCGAGATCGAGAAGCTGGGCCTGTTCACCACCATCGAGAAGGGCATCTTCGCCGACGTGAAGCGCCCCAAGGACGGCGGCAAGGGCCTGGCCGGCGTGGTCATCAAGGACGACAAATACTTCAACCCGTTCATTGAAGTCATGAAAGGCAAGGTGGGAGCATGAGCAGCGGACTGTATAATACCCATAAGATCGATTTCGATACAACGCTGGATCTGACCCGCCTGAAGCCCTATGGCGACACCATGAACGACGGTAAGGTGCAGACCAGCTTCACCCTGCCCATCAAGGATGATGAGCGCGGTGAGGAGGCTGCCCGCCAGATCGCCAAGAAGATGGGTCTCGAGGAGCCCAACGTGGCCTATCACACCGCGCTGGACAAGGAGTTCACCTTCTATGTGGTCTATGGCAGTTGCGTACACTCCGTGAACTACGAGGATATCCATGTTATTACTGTGGAGTCCGACGTGATGAGCATGGAGGATACCAATGAGTACATCAAAGAGCACATCGGCCGCAAGGTCGTGATGGTGGGTGCCTCCACCGGCACCGACGCTCACACCGTGGGTATCGACGCTATCATGAACCGCAAGGGCTTCGCCGGCCACTACGGCCTGGAGCGTTACGAGATGATCGAGGCCTATAACCTGGGCTCTCAGGTCCCCAACGAGGAATTCATCAAGAAGGCGCTGGAGCTGCACGCGGACGTGTTGCTGGTCAGCCAGACCGTTACCCAGAAGGATGTACACATCCAGAACCTGACCAACCTCATCGAGCTGCTGGAGGCCGAGGGCCTGCGCGACAAGTTCGTCGTATGCTGCGGCGGTCCCCGCATCACCCATGAGCTGGCCAAGGAGCTGGGCTTTGACGCCGGTTTCGGCGCCGGCAAGTATGCCGACGACGTGGCGTCCTTCGCCGTGACCGAAATGGTCAAGCGCGGCATGAAGTAAAACCATACGGCACCACTGGGTCAACTGCATAGGCAGATGGCCCAGTGGTTGCTGTCATAAAAAAGTAGGAGGAACAGAAATGGCAAAGAAACCTGTATTGACTGCCAAGGAAGCGGCGGCCATGATCCCCGACGGCGCCACGATTATGTGCGGCGGCTTCCTGGCTTGCGGCCAGGCCCGCGCTATCGTCAAGGAGCTGGTGGCCCTGGGCACGAAGGACCTGACCCTGATCGCCAACGATATGGGCCGCGCGACTGGCCCCATGGGCGAGGAGTTCTTCGGCATCGCGGAGCTGATCCACAACCATCAGGTCAAGCGCGTCATCGCCACCCATGTGGGCATGACCCCCGAGGTCGGCCAGCAGAACACCGAGGGTACACTGGAGGTCAATCTGCTGCCCCAGGGCACCCTGGCTGAGTGCATCCGCGCCGGCGGCGCCGGTCTGGGCGGCGTGCTGACCCCCGTGGGCATCGACACGCTGGTGGAGGACTCCCCCTTCTGCCTGGGCCGCCACACTGTGGACGGCAAGGATTATCTGCTGATGAAGCCCATCCACGCCGATTTCGCCCTGCTGGGCGCCTATAAGTGCGATGAGTACGGCAACTGCTGGTACAAGGGCACCATGCGTAACTTCAACGTGGTGATGGCCACTGCCGCAGACACCGTGATCGCCGAGTGCGAGTATATCGTCCCCGTGGGCGATATTGAGCCGGAGAACGTCCATACCTACGGTATGTGCGTGAACTACATCGTGGAAGGAGACAGAAAGTAATGGAAAAGTCTGAGATCAAGGGCTTTATTGCCAAGCGCTGCGCCAAAGAGCTGAAAGATGGCGACGTCGTAAATCTGGGCATCGGTCTGCCCACCCTGATCCCCCACTATCTGCCCGAGGGCGTGGAGCTGATCATCCACGCTGAGCTGGGTATCGTCTCCGCAGGCAAGGCGCCCAAGGAGGGCGACGAGAACTATGATCCGTACCACGTTGTGGACGCCGGCGGCAGTCCCGCTTCCGTGGCCTATGGCGGCGGCTTCATCGACTCCGCCAGCAACTTCGGCCTGATCCGCGGCGGCCATGTGGACGCTTGCTTCCTGGGCGCGCTGGAGGTCGATGCTGAGGGCAACCTGGCCAACTGGATCATCCCCGGCAAGAAGATGCCCGGCATGGGTGGCGCCATGGACCTGTGCGTGGGCGCCAAGCACTGCATTGTGTGCATGGAGCACACCGCCAAGGGCAACCCCAAGATCTTCGAGAAGTGCCGTCTGCCCCTGACCGCCTCTCACTGCGTGAACAAGATCATCACTGAGATGTGCGTGTTCGAGGTCACCGAGAACGGCCTGCTGATGACCGAGATCAACCCCGAGTTTACCGTGGACCAGATCAAGGAAGCCACGGCCGCACCCTTTGAGGTCGCCGTTGACCTGAAGAGTATGCTGGACTAAGTGAAAATGCGTATGACTCCCCCGGCGAAGCCGGGGGAGTTGTTTTTGGGGGGGAGCGGTGAGCCGCACGATGATACCTCATCCGTCGACGCTCCGCGTTGCCACCTGTCTCCCTGCGGGTCGGTCGGTTCACGGGTCTGACACGCCACCGACGTGTCATTCAACACCGTGAACCCCTCGAGGGGAAGGCAAGGGGCTGGGCGGGTCGATGCGGGGAAATTTCCAAAATGTGGGAAATTACAAGGAATTTGTTACCGGGAATGGTGGTTTTAGGGGGAAATGCTGAAATGGGGGTGGACAAATGGGGAGAGTGTGGTATAATCTGTGTATCCGCAGGAGTACTCCTGCTTTGGCGTTTTAACGGGATTAAAACGAAGCGACCTGCGGAAATTTGACCTGAAAAGGGGTAGAGGACATGAAAAAGTGGATGGCGACTGTTTTGGCGCTGGTACTGGTGCTGGGACTGTGCAGCGTGAGCTGGGCGGAGGAATATGACGGTTTTGTTAAAGGCGAACAAGGCGCCAATGGGATGGATACTTATTCCGTTGATGTGACGAACCAAGAGCAATTGCAGGCAGCAGTTAAGGCAACGGATTGCTTTGGCGCAAATATGATCATCAATATTAAAAATGATATTACGATCACAGGGAGTTGGGAGCCTGGGTACATCAACGGCTATGGAAAGAGCGGAAAGACTGGAACCGGTGTTGTGACAGTGAACGGGAATGGCCATAAAATCACCGGTCTGAGTGATATGCTGTTTTCGGGATCATGGGCGGGTAAGTGTGCACTGATCGTTAATGATCTGACGATTGCGAACGCGAATATCAAAGTTGAAAAAGATGATGAAACAAAAAGCAAAGGAGTAGGTGCATTTCTTGGCAGCGCTGGGGCAACGACAGAGGTTGTGTTCTCAAATTGCCATTTGGTAGATTCTCATGTGGAAGGCGGACATTGGACGGGTGGTTTTGTCGGATATTCTGCTGGTTATAGCGGCAGTGATGGACCGGTGTTCCAAACAGTCAAGTTCACGGGGTGCACGGTAAGCAGCAGCACATTGACAGGTAAAGGCTCTGTTGGTGCGCTGATGGGACATGCTACTGGTGACGCTTGGACGTCGGTGGAGCTGAAGAATACCTCTGTTACTGCGAATGAAGTGACATCTACCGGGAGTTCTAACAACAAGGCTGGCGCTTTGTTTGGTACGACGGGAGCAGCCGGTACGGAGAAGAACGGGAAAACTGGTGGTATCGTGGTTGAGGCGGTAGTTGAGGGCAACACTGTAAAATCCAACGGAACGCCGGTAACGACCATCTATGGGCGTCAGGGTTCGCCCGAGGGCAAGCTGGAGCTGACTGGCGGTTGCTATGATAATATGCCTATTGCAGAAGGAGATGCGAGTTGGGCGGCTCCTAATGGAAGCCTGGCGATGGCGGAAGTGACAGGTGAGTCCGGCGAGATTACGTACAACTATGGTACGGATTATATCCAGGCAGCAGCGACCGCTGAAGGTGTAAAGACCATCATCATTAAGAACGGTGATGTACAGTTGACCGGCGTATCAGCGGGAGTGAACGTGAGAAACCATGCCGAGGGGAATACGGTGACAGTTAACGGCAGCAAGAACATTACCAAACAGGATGAGGAAGGATATACTGTTCCTCAGCCGGAGCAGAAGCCGTCCGGAAACCACTACTACTATTACGCACCCAGCACCGATACCACAGAGACCAAGGGTTCTCCCAAGACCTTTGACGCGGGCGTGGGTATCTACGCCGTGACGGCGGTGCTGTCCGTGACCGGTATGGCGTGGGTCGGCAAGAAGCGGCACTAAGTCAACAAAAAAGAAAGCCCGTGGGGGCGTCTTTCATAGGTACACTTAGTGACCTGACCTTTTGTATGGGCAGGCAGTGGCGCAAGCCGCTGCCTGCCTGTTCTTTTTTCTGCCTTGATTTTGTCTGTTCTGCGCTTACGACACCTGCGTCTGTGCGGCCATCTGCTGCACGACCATTTCCAGAGAGGGAATGAAGTGGACTTCGGCACTCTCGGCATCTTCTGCGGACATGGTGCTGTCTACGACGCCGATGTCGCGGTAGATGATCCGTACCTCCTGCATACCATTGCGGTTGTAGCGACCCGGTCTCTCGCCAATGTCGATGCGTTCAATGAACAGCCACAGCAGCTCTGGCGTCAGATCGGTTATATCCGTGTAGCGACTGGCTTTCTCAATGAAGGCGTCCACGTTGGCGGCGGAGGCTTTCAGCTTCTCCAGCTTCGCCTGCTTCTCCGGGATGGCTGCGGCCAGCTGCTTCTGCTCTGTATTGTAGTCGGCAGACAGCATTCGGAACTGCTCGTTGCTGATCTTGCCCAGCACATTGTCCTCATAGAGCCTCTTGAATAGGACGGACAAATCCGAGTTTCGCTTCACCATTTTGTCCAGCTCCCGCTGGGTGGCGGTCATCTCCTTGCGGAGCTGTGCCGTGTTCTTGCGGTTGATGTAAGCAGCGAACTGGTGCTTCTTTGTTCTCGCGAAGTGCGTCACCCGCCGCAGGTCATCCAGTACGATAGCATTCAGGTTGGCTTCCGTGATATGGTGAGCCGTGCAGGCATCCTTGCCTCGCTTGCCGTAGGTGGAGCAGCGGAAGTAGTACTGTTCCGGCTTCATCTTACCCGTGCGGCACAGCACCATGTACCCGCCACAGTCGGCGCAGTAGACCAGCCCAGCGAACAGCCCCGGCGCATCCATGTGCTTGGGCGGACGGCGTTTGTGTTCCCGAACGCGCTGTACCGTGTCCCACAGCTCTTGGTCTATGATGGCCTCATGGGTGTTCTTCACCAACACCTGTTCCTCCGGCGGACGGTGGAATATCTGCTTGTTCTTATAGGACAGGGTGCTGCTCTGCATATTCAGTGTGTGACCAAGGTACACAGGGTTGGATAAGATGTTCGCCACCGTTGCGCCGCACCAGTTATACGGGCGCGTGGTATCCAGCCGTGTGCAGGCTACGCCGGTCTGTTGGTAGTACTGATTAGTGGGGTTCAGCACATGGTCGTCCCGCAGTATGCGGGCGATCTGATTCGGCCCTTTCCCCTCAGCACAGAGCTTGAAGATGCGCTGGACGACACCCTTTGTCTCCTCGTCGGGAACAAGGTGCTTGCTGTCATCGCCCCGCTTGCGGTAGCCGTAGGGCGGCTTGCCCCCTAAACGTTCCCCATTCTCCGCCTGCATCCGTTTCACGGAACGTACCTTGCGGCTGGTGTCCTTGGCGTGGAGTTCGTTGGCCCAGTTGCGGATGGGGTTGAAGTCGCTGCTGCTCTCTACCAGAGAATCCACGCCATCGTTGACCGCGATGAAGCGGACGCCTTTGGACGGAAAGTACAACTCCGTCAGTTCACCGACCTTCAGGTACTCACGACCCAGCCGGGACATATCCTTCACGATCAGGGTACGCACCAGTCCGGCCTCAATGAGCGTTACGATGTCCTGCCACGCGGGACGGTCAAAGTTGGTGCCGCTGTAGCCATCGTCCGCCATGAACACGGGGTTCTGAAATCCGTTGTCAGCGGCGTACTTCTCCAGATAGCTGCGCTGGTTGACGATGCTGTTGCTGTCACCGGCGTGGTCATCCTCCTGGCTCAAGCGGCCATATAGGATGTCCACCGGCTCTCCGTTCTTGATGATGTTGGCTGTGATTTGACTTGCCATGTTTCCTCCTTTCTCAAGGGCAAGCCGATGCGGTACACACACCATACCGCAAGGCTCGTCCAAAGTCTACTGAAATATCTACGCATCTTCTTTCTCTATGCTTGCGTCGATGCAGGCCAGCAACTTCTTCGTGGCGGTGGTCGTGGGCTGGCTGGGGAAGATAGAGGTGACATGGAAGCAGTGCTTGCCCACCATCATGTCACGCTCCACGATGACAGCATCCTCGTCATAGTGATAAGTTGTATCACGGAATACAGGCTGCACACCATCGTCTGTCTCACGCAGCAGAGTACGTTCCGGCTGGTAGCTGCCCAGCATACCGGTCTGCTTGTATTCTTCGTATTCAGTCATAATAGTCCTCCTGAATCACATCCTTCAGCGAGATCGTGCCGCGTGTGCTGGTGACCTCGCGGACGCTGCCGCCACGCATCTTGTTGTATTCTTCGCGTGTCATATCTACGTCTGCGGCCAGCAGGTGGTTGGTGATGTTGTGTTCCACGGTCAGGTTAAACAGCAGCTTGGCCATACGGTTTGCGAACACGCCCAGCGTACCTTCCAGCACATCCGCCACTGCGTGTGGCAGGAACGCACCGGCGTTCTGCACCTTCAGGTAGCCATCGTAGAACCGAACCGCCTTCTCCACGAACTCACTTTGGCTGCCGCAGTTAGCCAGCGGCGCGTTTATTTCTATCATTTTCTTTGCTTCCGGCGTGAGCCAAAAAGCGTACTTTTCTTTGGTGTTTGTCATTTTAGTTTTCCTCCTTGAAATTTTGCCGCGACCCCGCAGTTTTTCTCGTAACTACGAGGCTTTTTCTGTTTCCGTCCCCACCGCCCACCGAAAAAGCCACTTTACGACCCCTGTGGCTGACCCTGTGAAACTGCCCGCACTGTGGGCAGAAGTGACCGGGGCGGGGGTGTCCACGACGCCGCCCCTTTCTCCTGCTTCGCTTTCGGCGCACCGAAAAGCTCCCCAACACGCGCCCAAATAGGCTGGAGGGTATCCGTACCCCACCTTCGCCCTGCGAGGCCACACAACGGCCCACAGGCGGCAACACCGCGGGCAACCGGCGCGAGGCGCGGTGTGGCTGTGAACTTTCCTTTTCCTTCCCTGGGTTTGCTCCAAAATCGTGATTTTTCCGGAGCAAAATAGCATCGTGTACCTCTGCCAAAAATCGGTACATTTTCGCTCTGTGACGGCTGTGACAGGTGTGACGGCAAATTCAACACAGGCACCATATCAGTTTTTCCCGTCACTGCCGTCACTCCCGTCACACGGAAGGCAAAGGATACTCAGCATCCGCGTTGTCCGTGTGCGTTCGCTGACCACGCGGATACCATTCTGCTCCAGTACCTCCGCGTACTTCACCAGCCGCTTGGACAGCACACTGGGCGTTAGCCTCTCCCCTGTCTTTGCTTCCAGCAGCGCACTCAACTCCGTAGCTGTTCCCTCGAAGCTGCCCAGCCCCCGCAGAAAGACAGAGAGGGAAATTGCCTCCGGGTCGATGGAAGTGCGTTCCCCCTCCACCGGCTCTGTCAGCCGCCATGTGTAGCCGCTCTTATCGAATACCAACGGCAGCTCGCGGTATTCTATGTCCCGTCCGGTGCAGTACAGGGTCGCTTCACCGCTGCCGCGCCTACGTTCCTTCAGCACGAAGTTGCTGTCTGTCGCTCCGCTGATGCCCGTCGTGCCGGAGATCATATTCATGGGATCATCATCGTTCATCTTACGGAGGTGGTGAATGAGCAGGATGGCGATGTGGTGCTTGTCCGCCAACGCTTTCAGTACAGAGATGTCACGGTAGTCGTTGGCGTAGGGATTGCCGCTGTCGCTGCCGGTGCGGATGCGCTGTAATGTGTCGATGACCACCAGCGAGGTGTCGGGGTGCTGTGTAAGAAAGTTGGTGAGCTGCTCCTCCAGCCCCTCGCCGATGCCTGCGGCGAGGGTGGCGAAGTGCAGTGCCTCCGGCGCGTCGTCGGTGATCTGAAACAGGCGGCTTTGGATACGGGTGAGGCTGTCCTCCAGGCAGAGGTAGAGCACAGTGCCTCTATGGGTCGGGAAGTCCCACACGCTTGTTCCCTGCGCCACTTGCAGACACAGCCATAGAGCCAGCCACGATTTGCCCACCTTCGGTGCTCCGGCAAGGATGTGTAACCCCTGCGGCAGCAGCCGGTCTATGATGAACCGTGTGGGCGGCAATGTAGTGGACAGCAGCGTGTCCGCGTCGATGGTAGAAAGAGTTTTTCTTGATGTCATAGCAGTCCTCCTTTGCTAATCTATATCGTCTGTGAATATTCGAGTGCTGCGATGGTACCATTTCCCTTGACATTTAGCAATAGATAATTTACGATATTAGCAGATACACTATTATTCGAAATAGATTATCAATCGCAGGAGGGACGCGCCGTGGGAATATTGGGAAAAGATATGTTTGATATGGACAGGATGTACACCAACACACGCGTCGAGTTTGGTGCGGCGGGATACTGGGTGGAGGAGAAGGTGTACCCGCTGCCATACGGATTTGTGCTGACGGAGATCCTCAACATGGATGTCACGCCGTTTCAGGAAGCATTGGATGAGCTGGAGAGCGTGATCTCCCAGAGCCATACCGAGGCGGTATTGGGAACGTTTTTCAATGCTCTGAAATGGTTTGGGCGGCTGCCGCTGTACCGCAGCTACTTGTATCTGGCACAGGATATAGAGATGGTCTCGGTGGAGGAACTATTCACCGGCGAAATAAGAGAAGAGATCGAGGAATTTGTACTGCAGCGCAGGAGCAAGCTGATCCCCTTCATGCAGGAGCAGGTCAAGGCCATCCGCTTCGTACAGGAACGCTACGCGTGGTTCTTGGATGAGCTTTTCAGCAAGGCCGTTTTCGAAAAGAAGAAAGGGCAGCGGAAGCTGCTCTTGGCGGAACACATTTTGCAGGCGCACTTGGAGCCGTTTATCAGCGGCGTCAGCCTCGGCGCGGACAGAGAGGTAGATGCGCCGCAGGTAAAGACGCAGTACATGCTCAAGGGGATTTACTGTACCGAGCCGGAGATCGTGGAGCGAATGTACTTTGACGGGCTGCTGGATTTCGTGTATGTGGAGTTTATGAAAGGTTTGCAGCGGGGCTTCGTGCCAAAGCGATGCGCCCACTGCGGACGGTGGTTCTTACAAAAGCCGGGAATGAGCTATACCTACTGCGACAGGCCGTCTGAGCAGCTGGGAGGTAAGACCTGCCGGGACGTGGGGGCTATGACAAGTTTTAAGGAGAAGTCCAAGAACGATCCGCTATGGCAGATACAGATCCGCGCCTATAAAAAATACTTTGCCCGTGTCCGTAAGGGGACAATGAGCAAAGCGGATTTTGAAGTATGGTCACGGCAGTCGGAGCAGCTCCGCGACGCGGCGGTGGAGCGATACCGTTCCGCACGCACAGACGAGGAAAGAAACGAGATCGTCGATACGCTGAGAGTAAAACTGAATGAGGTATGAATATGATAGGGAGCCAGTCGAACGACCGGCTCCCTATTTTTTGCTTACACCGACGCAGAAGCTGCTCCGTGTATATCAGCCGTACAGCACCACTACGATGTACTCATCTCCTGCCGCGTTATAGCGAACGGTGCAGTTGAACCGTGCGTATGCGCTGACCACATCCGCGTTGTCCAATGCCGCGAGACATGCAAAGGTGGCATCCACATTGCCGCAGACGGCGGCATTCAATGCGGCCTGTCCGCCGTATTCGGTCAGCCGCGCTACACTGTCCGCTGTGCCGGGATAGTAGCTGGAGTCAGCGGTGGTCATACTGGTGTCGATGGTCACGCCGTACTGTGCCTTGGCGTACTCGTTGCCCACACGCACAGCCTCCTCGACGGAGTAGATGCCACCGGTGGCGGGAGGCACAGAGGGCACTTCCTCTGCCGTCTGCGCCGGCACGGTGTCTAAGCCTGTATTGGGTGCAGGTTCGGGTGTCTGTGTGGGTGTGTCCGCTGTTGGCGGTTCGGCTGGCACAGTGACCGCGGGTTCCTCCAGCGGCGCAACAACGGGCGCGTGTTGCGACTGCGCGGGGATTTCTGATATGGTTGGTTCGACAGCTACTTCCGCTATTCCCGTCGGCACATCTTGTGTGTCAGTTGTGGGGGTAGTCTCCTCCTGCACTATCGCGGGAACGGTGTCCACTTCCGGCGCAGCAGCCTGCCCGCAGCCTGTAAGCAGCAGGGCGATGCATAGAGTTAGCAGTACAAGTTTTTTCATAGTCGTGTTCTCCCTTCGGTTTTGGTAGCAAACACAACTACCACACAACCACAAACAAGTCAATGGGAATGTGAAAGCCAGAGATGGTCACAAAGGGCCATCCTTGGCTTTTTGTCCGTTTTGTTGTGTTGTCTGGTCGCATGGTTAGGCGGCCTCTCGAATAGCTCCAGAGGCCAATGTGTTCCGGGAACTCCGCTTCCTATATCAGCGTTCTCTATATTCTGGCGCCTCCATTATCCTCCCATACCACTGCCGAGATCATAGCCAAGGTCACAGGTATAGCGCCACTCCACGACGTCGCCGTCCTTCACCTGGTAGCGGGAGCAGCCGTAGTTGGGATACCAGCCGTTGACGTTGTACATCCAGCCGGACAAACTGCCCACGTCGAACTCATAGAGGTTATTGATCCCCTCTACATAGGCGCTGTTATATACCGGAGTCCAGTTGGATTCCATGTGGATGGCGTTGTCCCGACATACCCGCTGGAGAACATCGAATACGCTCTCGCCCTCGCTGAACTCCACCTCCGTGGCGGGAAAAACAATGCCGTCCTCCGGCACGAGGAACTTCTTGTTCTCCACGCACTTGTCCATGTTGTCCAGAATGGTCTCGCAAGAGATGGAGAAAGTACAGGTGTGGGTCGTAGTGGTATCCACCGTCGTGTCCTGCGGCTCAACCGGATCGGGCTTGCCCTCCGGGACAGGCTCAGTCATGTACTGGTCCTTGTCGCCGGTATCCTCCGGCTGCACTTGCTTGCTGCCGCAGGCCGCGCAGGACAACAGCAGGAAAACTGCCAGGAACAGGGAAACGATATGTCTGCACTTCGCTCTCATGTCACTGCTCCTTCTTGATGCGGCGGTAGCGGCGCACCATGCCGAAGGCCAACAGCGCAACGATGATGACGGCCAGCAATATCGCGCCCAGCGGCGTTTCGGTCAGGGCAGAGCCCACCACCTCGAACACGCTGCTGCCCTTGCCGTCGGGGCCGAATGTGCCGTCCTCGGCGGCTTGGAGGTAGGTCAGGGCGGAAACGGCAGCAGAAGCATCCATGACCGGATCGGCGTAGACCGGCAGGCTGCCCAAATCATCCAGCGGCGCTTCCACCTCGAAGCTGGAAAGAAAGCCCACTCCGTCTACATAAAAGGTCTTCATGGCGTCCGCCGCGGTATTTCCGTTTTTCACGAAGCGAGGGTCGTCCAGAGATATTCCCAGCGCTTCCATCATTTCCAGCACGGCGAGCGTTGCCTCGCCGTTTGAAGTACCGGTCATACCCGGAAAGCTGCCATCCGAAAGCTGTACGGAGGACAGGTATTCAATGGCACGGTCTATCGCCTTGGAAATGTACTCCTTGTCCGCGTGGGGAGCAAGGGCGGTGACATTCTCGGCAGTGTACTGCACATAATCCCGGAGTATCGGGGTAACTATCCCGCTATAGCTTGCGTAAGGGTCAAATTGCCCGTCTGCCGTCTGATATTGCAGTATACCGGCGGCGTACTTGTCCACGACCGTATCCGCGTCCACGCCGCGCTTACGCCACATAGACGCATCTACCGAGTCAAAATCCATCAGCGCCTCTCTGTATTCCGCAGTGTCCATGGCAGAGAGATTTGTCAACGGTGCCAAAAAGTCCATGCCGTTTACGTCTGCAGGATCCATATCCAGCGCTTTCATGGCCTGCACCAGAACCGGCGAGTAGGTGTTCGCCTTGCGTCCCATCAGATATTCGCCGCTGGCTCCCGACAGCATCTCAACAAGGCTTTCCAGCTGTGCACGTTGCTCCTCCGGCAGCTTACCGCCGCCGGCTTCGGACATGGATAAGATCTCCTTGGCCAAATGGCTTAGAGCACCCTCGGAAACGATCGTGCTGTTTCCATCCCCGTAATACCCCTCTGCCAGCTTCTGTGCATAATCCGCAGACTGCGCCTGTAAAAGTTCACTGTAATCTATGGCATTGTCTTGACGGTTTCCCTTTTCCGGCGTGCTTGCGGACGGTGTTCCCGCCACAGCCACTGCCGGTCTGACACTACAAAGCCCTATAAGTCCCGCTTCGTTTATGTAGGTTCGCCGTTCCACAGCCTTGCCGCGGTCATCCGGGGCATCCGGATCGGACATCAACGATGAGCTGGAGGCGTACCAAGCATCCCCTGATCCGCGGTACCCCCAAAGAATATCATGTCGGTAGAACCCCTGTCCCGGCGCGGGGGCACCGTCAAAATAGCTCTCCTGATACCAGTCCATCATGCCGTCCAGCACGGTGTGGCCGTTCTTTACAAATCGCCCGTCGTCAGGGGAGATATCCAGCGCCGCCAGCATTTCCAACACGGCGGCATCCTCCTCCACGTCCTCCTCGCCGTACCTGAGAAAGCCACCGCTGTCCAGCTGCTGCATCGAGAGATAGCTTACCGCCTTTTCTATGGCGGCCCTGACCTCCGGACGGCTCTGGTAAGGCGCCAGCGCCTGCGCGGACTTTGCCGTCAGCAGGATGTAGTCGAACCGGTCCGGCTCGGCAGCCACGCCCTTTTGCTTCAGCTCGGCAGGCCATGGGGAGGTATAGCGAAACTCGCCGCTGTCCTGCTGCCGTGCCAGCGCCTCGGCGATCAGCGTTTCCCGCAGCGCGTCGAACGCCTCCGTTCTGCCCGCATCGCCTGCCGCGTCCAGATCCAGCAGCATATCCAGCCTGTCCTCGTCCGCCTCCACCATCTCCGGCCGCCGCAGCGGCTCCAGCAGGTCGTGACCGGCGAGATCCGTCACGTCCAGCCCCATGGCCGCCACCGTGCGGAGCGCGCCGGGGATATAGGCGTACCTGCCCCGCTGCTCCGCCAGCGCCAGCCAGTCTGCCAGCGCCTGCAAATACTCGTTGTAGAAGCCCTCCGGCACGTCGGCGCCGGAGGCCCACAGCGCGTACACCGCCTTGGCGTTGGTTTCCTGCCGTGCGGCGGATAGGTAGTCCCTGCTCTCGCTGACGGAGTCCGCCACCAGTCCGGACACCGTTTGGTACGCCGCCTCCAGCTCCGCTGTCCAGCCGTCCCATGCAGGCGCGGCCTGCGCCGTCACCGGCAGCAGCAGGATCACAGCCAGCAACGCGGTCAGCAGCCGCGTCAGTTGTCGTTTCATTTGCTCTCCCTCCTGCGGCGGACGAGGATGCTGCCGCCGATCATCACCACTGCCGCGCCGCCGATGCACAGCAGCAGCGTCCGCTGCGCCGCGTCCGTCTGCGCCTTTACCGCCAGCACCGCATCCCAGCTCTCCACCAGCTCCCTGTCGTGTTCAGACAGCGCGCGGTACCGCTTCACGATACCGTCCACGATGGGCTTTTCCTTCAAGCCGGCGTCGGTCATAGGCAATATCTCCGCGGCGATATCCGCGTTCAGGCTCTCGATCTCCGCGTACAGCGCGTCGATCTTCTCCTGCGCCGCCGTCAGCTTCTCCATGTACCTGTCATAGCCGTCAAATTCACGGCTCATCTTCAGCCGCTCCAGCAGGAAGGCCACCTCCTCCGCGTCCTCCGTGGACAGCGCGTCGGGCAGCGCGTCCACGCGGCTTTGCAGCTCCTGCGTAAACTCATAGCTGCCGGCGAAGGACACCTCGCTCTCCTCCGGCGTCAGTATCTTGGAGGATACGCCGCCGGGGCGGAAGTCGTACAGCGGGCTCATGCCCTGCGCCTGCCGCCACACGGACACCAGCGCCAGTAGCGCCTGATCCGTGGCCATGCTGTCGCTCTCCCCGGGTACGGCGGAGGGATTACCCCCATCCAGCTCGTAGGAGTGGGCGAAGCCGCCGTCCTCCTGTTGGTAGTAGAACAGCGCGTCCAGCAGGTTCAGTCCGTTCTTCACAAAGCGGGGGTCGTTCTGCGGGTCGATGCCCACGCTGCACAGGGAGATGATGACCTGCGAGGTGGACTCGGAGTTCCGCGTGCCCCAGCTGCGGAAATCCGCCGTGTCCAGCTGGAGCTGCGACAGGCGCTCCAGCGCTCTGTCCACAGGGTCCTTCACATTCAGGGTGGAGGTGCGGTAGTACGGCCCCATGGACTGTATGGCCATGGCCGTGATGTCCGGATCGGCGGTGCTGCCCTGCGCCACCCGCAGGTTAAAGCCGTCGTCGCTGAGCTGATAGGACAGGATGGTCTTTACCAGCTCCGTGCGGGTATAGCTGGCGCCTGCGGGGATGGTATACTTCATGCTGTCCAGCGTGATCAATCCCCAGAGCCAGCCGTTCAGCCCCTGCCGTCCCAGATCCGCCGTTTTGCCCCGGTCGTACACGCCGTCGGCGATCAGGTTGATATCCGCGCCGTTTTCATCCCTGCCGAAGTGGGTGGGGTCGCCGCCGCACGCCAGCACCGCCAGCGCGATGCGGTGCCATTCCGTCGCCTTCGTTCTGTCCAGCTTGTCCGGCTCGCGGTATTTCTGCTCCACATACGTTCTCAGCGCCGCCAGATAGCTGTCGTAGTCGTCCTCCGCGCCGTAGCGGGACAGCCCGATGGGCAGCCAGTCGGCGGCGGTGCTGCCGGCATAGGTCAGCAGCTCGCCGCTCAGCAGCGGCTGACCCTCCGCCACGCCCTGCTGCGCCCGCTTCCACGCCAATATGCCGTCGATGGCCTCGGTGATGTCCGACACGCTGTATTTCCCCTTGGGCACCACCTGACGCTGGTTGGTCTTTGCCGCCGCGTCTGCCTGCTGCTGCGTCATGGGCGTGACGCTGATGGTCACGTCACCGGTGAAGGTGCCGTCCTTGAACTGCACGCGGCCGAGGATGTTGGAGCCCTCCACCGGCGTGATATTGCCCCACGTCTCCTCGCTCCATTGGGCATCCCTGCCGATCTGGATCTCCACCGTACCGGTGAAGAAGTCGGGATGCTCCAGCGTGACCGACTGCACATAGTACATCCCATTGATGGAGATACCGCAGGCAGCTTCATCCTCTTTGTTTTTGCCCACAGCCAGCGACACACGGGCGACCTTATTTGTGGGCAGGGTATGCCCTTCGTTGGCCGTCAGGTTCAGCACATCTGCGCTGTCTACGCCCACTTTCTCAAACACCCAATAGGGCAGATTATTCCCTGTTGGGGCGTTGACGGTGATGCTGTATCCCGCCGCGTAAGCTGCGGGTATCATGCCCAATACCAGCGCCAGCGCCAGCAGAAACGCCGCCCAATTCCGCACTTTTCTTCTCACAGAGGCATCCCTCCCATTTCCGTTTATATAGCCGTATTCGCGTGGACGGAAATTCCGCCCACGCGAATCGGCAGACCGCCCGCTAAGAGCCGTCTATTTCACTTATTTCTTGCTGGCTGCGTCGTCGCGCTCATCGCGCTTGACCTTATGGTAGCGGCGCACCGCGCCCACGATGACCAAGGCCGCAACGACTGCCACGATGGACCACACGATAATGGGGTTTTCCCGCACAGCTGTGCCGATGATCTCCCAGATGGAATTGCCGCTAACCTGACCCTCTGACTCCTGCCCGTCCGGAACATCCTCCGGGGCTTCGGAGGTCTGGGTGTCATCAGGCTCAGCCTCAGGTTCTTCCGCGTTCTCGGACAGGCTCTCCATCGTCACCTGCTGGGAATCCAGCCACACGGGGAAGGTCAGGGACGTGCCGCTGCTTTCCCAGTTGGCATACAGACGCTCCGTCAAGTTCAGCAGGCTGTCGGTGTACTGTGCAAGGATCTCCTCCACTGTGCCGCTGGCCATACCGCTGCCGGTGGTCAGCCACGTACTGAAGGTCGCCTCGCTGCCGGTATCCATGTAGCGCTGGAGCGCCTTGCCGATGATGTCGCCGTTCTTGCTGTTCAGGCCACTGTGTTCGTTCAAGCTGGCCAGCAGCAGCGCTGCCAGACCCTTGGCCTCGTCGGTATCCTTGGACTTAGCCGCTGCGGCCATGTTGTCCAGGCTGTTGGTGATAAACGCACGCAGCACGCTGGGGGAAGCCTTCAGCCACTGGGCGAAGGTCTTACCGCCGCCGTTAGCGCCCCACTCGGCGTAAGCGGCCAGCACCAGGCCCTTGATGTTGTACTCCACATCCATATTCAGGCCGTCTTGCAGGCCCTCATCGTCCTCATCGCCTGCGCCGTCGCCGGTATCTGTGCCGCTGCCATCGCCGTTACCGCCGCTGCCGCCAGTGCCGCCGCCGCTGCCGCCGCTGCCGGCGCTGGCAAAGGTGGCCACGACCTTTGCGTTGGCCGCGCCCAGCGCAAAGCTGCCGGGATTGGCAAGGTCAGCGGTCGTGCCGGTGCTCATCAGATCCAGCGTCAGGCTCTTGAGCGCATAGCTGCTGTCCTTGGGCGTGGCGGTGACGGTCACCTTGGTGCCACTGGGTCCATAGACCGCGTTGTCCGCGTCGCCGGTGCGGCCATCGCCGCGCTTGATGGTCACCGTGCCGCCGGTGCCGCACTCGGCCTTGGCACGGTAGTAGCTGGTGGAAGTCCCCTCACCGATGGGAACAGGATAGTTGTTCGCGCCCTGCGTCCAGTAGTTCTTGTGGGCATTGACGCCGCCGTCCACGCCCCACGCCACCTTGCCGCTGGCAAAGTCGTCTGCGCTGGCCCACTCGCCGACGCTGGAAACGGAGTCCTTCTTGTCCGCCAGATAGTAGCTGTCGGACACATTTTTCTCTTTCAGCTCGGTGGGCGCAAGGCCGATATTGGCGCCCGGGACATAGCTGAAGGAATTGCTGACCTGATTATGCGCACCCCAGCCGTAGAGGATGCCGAAGGCCCTGACAGACGTGCTCGCCTCGACCTTTCCGGTGTTCCAGCAGAATTCCGCCACGCCGCCGTAGCCGCCGTTGGTAAGGATACCCGCCGCATAGTCCGTGCCGGTAATCGCGCCTGTATTGCTACAGTTCGTTGCCTTGCTGCCATTGACGCAGATGCCCGCAGCCTGCTGGCCGGTCACAGCGCCGCTGTTGCTGCACCGCTCATAGCTTCCGCCCGCCGCAATGCCGGAGGCGTACCCCTGTGTCGCAGATATGCTTCCGTTGTTGGTGCAGTCTGTGTAGGAGCCGTAGCTATGTGTTTCATTCCCAGTCATTCCGCCTGCGGTTCTTTTGCCGACTACCTTAGCGCTGTTGGTACAACCCGCTAAAACGTGATCCTGAAGGTTGCTGTATCCCATACCGGCCAGTCCGCCTGCATAACTGCCGGTCACGGAGCCGCCCCTGTTGTGGCAGTTTGTCATTGCGACGCGTCCTCTGCCCAGAAGGCCGCCCGAGCCAGATCTGCCGCCGCTGACCGTCAGGTTTTCAGCAACGACATTACGCAGCTCCAGCGCAGTTTCGCCCTCTACAGCCGCCACAAGGCCACCGCTGCATGACGTCCCGCTGCTCGTAAACTTCACGCTGCCGTTTTTCAGCGTCAGATCCCGCATCGTCATGGGCACACCGTAAGTACCTCGCACGCTGCCGAAAAGTCCTGCCCATTGCCTGTCTGTTTCCACCTTCAGCCCGCTGATGGTCTTGCCGCCGCCGTCCAGACTGCCGCCGAAGGAATGGAGGGCATCGATGCCGATGGGCGTCCACAGCTCGTTGTTCAGATCGATGTTATTGGTCAGCCTGAACCACTTGCCGGTGTAGCTGAAGCCGTTTTCATTGACCTGCGTTTGCAGGGCAGTCAGCTTACCGACATCGGGAATCTCATAGGGAGCAGCTTCCGTGCCGCTGCCCGCCCATATCGGCGACCACACGGCATAGAGCGTCAGGCTCTTGTTCTTCTCCACCGAAACCGTTTTACCGGCATCATAGCTGTTATCCTCCGTTTTCGCATGGGGGTTCGTGCTCCAGCCGAGGAATGTGCCGTTCTCGTGCTTGAAGCCCAACTCCGTATCGGACTTAATGGTGAAGCTTCCGGTATCGCCTTCGACCCGCTGCTGCTCCGTTACAGCCGCTCCTTCGCCGCCGTTAGGATCATAGACAAGGGTGATCACGCCCTCCACGCCGGGTTCGAAGCTGCCGTCCCAGCGCGTGATGTGCACGGGGTTATTGGGCGCGTCCTGCTTGTTGATCCACTCGATATATGTGCCTCTGTTCTCATTCAGCACGTTCACCAGCACATCGTCGCCCACCTTATACACGGTCTTGCCGTCCTCGGTGGTGGCGGTGATTTCCTGTTCAGCTCCACTGTTGACATACTTAGCCGTCTCCTTGCCGTTCAGCTTGCAGAGGTAGTAGCTGTTGGCCCCCTTGCGGTTACTGATGCCGTAGGCACTGCCTTCCGCGCCGGTCACGTCACCCAGGTTGTAGCTGTTGGCCACGTTGCCATTGCCCGAAATGCCGCCCGTCACATATTTATTCTTATCGGTTGCACCAGTGACACTCCCGTTGTTATAGCAGTTTGTTGCAGCTCCGTATCCGACAATACCGCCGGTATATATGTTTTTCTTGGTCGTTCCAGAAGCGTTTACACTGCCGGTATTCCAGCAGAGATTTGCTGCACTGCCGACATATCCGGCTACGCCACCAATGTAACACTTATTCTTAATGTTATCTACGGTTATCGTTCCTTCTTTTAAGCAGTTGGAAATCGCACCTTGAACTTTACCCGCCACACCGCCGTATGCCATGCCGTTGGTGGTGCTGTTTGCCGCATCGACTTTAACATCAATATTACTGCGGCAAAAACGGATTTCACTTCCGGCTGCAGTCGTACCGACAATTCCGCCCACATTATTTATCTTGCCGTCTGCCTTCACTGATCCCGATACGGCAAGGCTCAATATTTTGCCAGTCGAATCCAGTTTTTCAAACATTCCCGCAGTCTTTGAATTTGAGTCATCATCTGTGTAGTTTACATTCAAGCCTTTGATCTCATGGCTCATGCCATTAAATTCACCCGCGAAACTTGGGATAGGCTTCCATTCGCTATTTTCCAGATCAATGCTATTACCCAACGACAGAGTCCATCCATCAAAATTCTTGGATTCGCCATCAATACTTCCATTGGCCAGCAGGCAGAAACCCATCAATTCGTCAGCACTCTTGAGAACGTAGTTTTTTTCCTTCCCAGCGCTTTCATACCAGCGAATGTCGGCCTTGACCAGTGAATAGGTATACTCCACATTACTGCCGGTTATACGAAGACAGTAGTCTGTTCCTCCCACTTGTGTTGCCGCAGGAGCAAATACGATTTGATATCCTGTCGGCGCGGTGAATGTGACCGGCACATCAGATACGCCGTTGGGGTAGCCGCTTGCAGCATAGTAGTATTGGTTTCCGGCGGCATCGGTCAGCGTCTTTTTGTCGCTGTCATTGCCGAGTGTGACCACTACACCTTCGGGCTGATTATCCGGCTTAGTCAGCTTTAACTCGTTTGCCACCGCCATTGTCCCGGAACTGCGTCCCAACTGCGGCATCTTTTCTGCCTTATTAGTCGTATCATACACCCAAACGTAAGAAGATCCCCCCAGTTCATACGCCACACGGCCCAGCTGGAACTCCTCCGCTGTACGTGCGCCGATGTCATCGGCAGTGCCTTTCTTATCAAAGGTAGAAGTCTCCGCCAAATAGAAGCAGTTGGTCACCGTGCCGCTGCCGCCCACAGCAGGCACGTTGATGCTATCAGCGTTGTAGTAATAGCTGCTGGACACCGTCGCATTGGTTTCGGCCATGCCCACCAGTCCGCCGACTGCGGCATTTTCATCGCTGCTATCCACCTTAGCCGTGGACATGCAGTTCTCCACCTTGCCGGACTTCAGCTCGCCCACCAACCGACCTTTGCCGCCGCTGATGGTCACAGATTTGACCGTGCCGCCCTCCACCACGCCGAACAGGTCGTTGGGCAGGTTGGAAATGGAATAGTTCCCCATAATCGTGAACGTCCCTTTGAAGGGGCTTTCCGCTGTGCCGATGGGCGTCCAGTCGATGCCGTCCAACACAATATTCTTACCCAGCGTGATGGTCTTGCCGGAAAAATCATTCTCGCTATTCACCAACTGTGCGAAATTCGCCAGCTCCTCGGCGCTGCGGATGGTATACTTTGTAGCACTGCCATCGCCATACCAAGCAGAGACAAAATCATCCTTCGTGCCGTAGTACAAAGTGATGTCGGTTTCCTCTCCGGTAAATACATATTCCAGTGTGCCGTCGTCACCCAGCTTGGGCGTAGTTTCGGCCACAACTTCATCCGCGGAGGACTTGATATAAATAATGGGGTTATCGGTATAATCCTCCGTGGTCAATTTCAAAGTGATTTTCTCATCGGTGCCGGTATACTCGGTGCTCAGCGTTTCATTGCCGCTGCCGGCATTCTCGCCCTCGCCGGGTGCTTCAGTCGTTTCGCCCTCGCCGGGCTCGGAAGTCGCAGCGGGAATGACGATCTTCACATCATAAGCGGCATTTTTATTCCACTTCTCCAGTGTCACCGTGCGCTGGGCAACCACGGGGGTATCAGTGCCTTCGCCCTCCTGAGTATCGGCTTCATTGGAAGACGCGTTGACATCGTCCTCACCCTCGCCGGGGTTCTTGTCCTCATCACCGGGGTTGGTAGGCTGTTCATCCCCGCCGTGCTCGGTGTCCTTGTTTTCGTCGTCCTTGCCTTCGTTGTCCCCGCTGGGGTTAGCGTCAGCCGGGTTCGTATCGCCCTCGACGATGGGCGTGCCGCTGCAGTCCACCACCTCCGTGGCAAAGGCCGCGGGAGTCACCAGCGTCAGCGTGAGCACCAGGCTCATCAGCAGGCTCACCACGCGCCGGGACACTCTGCTTGTCCGTTTCTTCATGTGATCTGTCTCCTCTCGTTGTTGAACGTATCTATATAAAAACTATTTAGTTACTGCTCTTTGGCATCACCACATACAATTTGCCTGTCTCCGGGTCTTCGTACACCGTGCCCTTCTGCTCAAAGCTGCTGGAGGACTGGATGTCCTGCTCCATCTCCTCCGCGTTGTCCAGCTCCTGCATCTGCTCCCGCTGGAGGATCTCCACGCGGGTCTTGCTCAGGTCCACGTTCCAGTTCAGAATGACCGCCGCCATCAGCCCGCAGGCGAACACCAGCATCACGTCCGACAGGTTCGCCAGCCCGGACATGGCGTCCACCTCCTCCGTCACATGACGGCGGGAGGAAAACTTACCCTTCAACATCGCTCGTGACCTCCTCCAAAACTGCCTCCATCAGCGTTTCCAGCGACACCATGTCGTCGTTGTACCACCGCTTGCGGATGTGGGAGATGACGCTGGCCACCGCCGCGCTGATGACGCCGGCGATGGTGGTGTCGAATGCCACGTTCATGGACTCCGACAGCGTCACCGTGTCGCCCTGTCCCAGCGCCACGATGCCGGGACCCAGGGGTATCAGCGTGCCCAGCAGGCCGAACATGGGGCCCAGCTTGGCGATCATGTCCGTGATGGAGGTGGTGCGGGCGTTCCGCGCCTCCTCCGTGGCCAGCAGGCGCTCCGCCAGCGCCGTCAGGGTGTCCTTGGGCAGTCCCCGGCTCTCCGCCAGCTCCAGCAGGGCCTTCTTCTGCCGCCGCAGCAGGCCGCTGTTTTCAATCAGCTCCGCAAGGCCGTCCGCACCCGCCGCGTGTACGTCGCGCAGCAGCTGGGGGACGTTACACTTATGCTTGCGGCGCTCCGCGATGTACTCAACCACGATGTCGCCGATCTGCCAGACCGCCCCGGCCATCAGAATTATCAGTATAATGAGGCAGGGGATCATCAGCGCCTGGGCGATGGTATGCAGTATTTCACTCAAAGAGATCATGTGTGTTTGCTCCTATTCCTGTTTCTCGCCCCGCAGATGGGGCGTATTTTTCCCGTTACCTGCCCCGCAGGGGCGGGTAACATATTTGCTTTTGTATGTGGTTTTGGTCTTGCCGTTCAACAAAGAGAGGAGGTGGGAGGGGTGGCTTTTCCCCTCCCACCCTTATGGAAAGCTGACAGTCTCCGTTCAGACTGTCTCGGCTTGACAAGGGTTGGTGTCTTTTTCGGCGGCGGCTTTCTCGGCCTCGGCTGTCTCCCGCTCTGCGCGGCGCTTCACGGCCTTCTCGTGGGCCAACTGGCCCTGCCGCAGGTTCTTCTCGATCTGCTTCTGCCGCTTCTTCTCCTTGCGCTCCGCCAGAAACAGCGGCTCCTGTATGGCTCGTTCCTTGCGGTAGCGGGCCGTGCCGTTCAGCTTCGCCTTCGTCCGCGTAGGCGGCAGACACGCCGCCCGCAGGGCTGCGTCCCAGCTTCCGAAGCACTGTTCGATAAACGCGCCGCCGTCTACCTCGCAGGGTGCTGGGCTGTGGCGCAGGGTGCGGGCACACCGGGCCAGATACAGCGCCAGCTCTCGCAGGGGCGTGTCCGCGTGCTTTTCGGCAAAGGCCGCGTCCCGCGCCGCCAACGCGTCCTTAGTGTGCTGGGCGATCTGCCGGTCGCGCCAGTTCTCAACATCAAAATGCTGGTTGGGGTTGAAATGGCTCATGGACATACTCCTCCCTATGGTGATGTGGCGGTAAGAAAAAACGCTGACGAATCTCGTCAGCGTACACTCCTACCCTCGTCACAACGAAGAAGCGCCGCTGCAAACAAGTTCTCCTTCGTGTAATTCTACTGCCCTCGCGCCACAAAACCGTTGTGTTCCAGCGGTTTCCCCGTACACGACCTACCTTCTCAGGACTCGCGTCCCAATGGCGGGTATTACCCAGCGGCTCAAAGCCGTTTCGGTCGTTTCCTTGCGCTCACAGTGCCGTCCGCGGTGGGTTTGGTTACCCATGTTCCTTTAAGGCTGTACCCTGACGAAAAATCGTCTTTACAACGCACAGCCACACAACGTCACAGAACTCAGCTGTATGAACTTCTCGGTTCTTTTGAACTGTTTTTTCGCAAAGTAACATACTTTGCGAAAAAGCGCGGAACGCCTTGCGCTGCAAGGCATTCCAGCTTTACGCCAGAAAAAGTCGAAAATTTGAACTCGTTGTTGACACGGAAAAACGGCTGGTATATACTGTTATTCGGTTGAAATTGGAAAGTTTTCGCAAAGTATGTTACTTTGCGAAAATTTTTGTGCCATTTTTTGGATAGGAAAAAGGACGCCGAACGGCGTCCTTTTTTACGTTATTCCTTTCAAAAATCCTATCCCCTCCACGGCTCTGCGCTTGTAGTCCATAGACGAGTGGACGTATAGCCGAAGCGTGGTGCGGACGTCGGCGTGGCCCAGCAGTTCGCTGACGCTTTTCACGTCCACCCCCCGCTCCACACACCGCGTGGCGTAGCTGTGCCGCAGGCAATGGAAATTCCGATACCGCACGCCGCAGCGCTCCAACAACACCTTATAGCGGTATTGCATCGCCCGCGGGTCAGGGACGATCTCCCCGCCGGTCAGCAGGTAGCTGTCCGGCTGCTTTGTCTCTGGCTTCAGCATCCGCAGCATCTCTTTCGGAATGGGTATCCAGCGTTCGGAATTTTCCGTTTTCGGTGGCTGCACCGTCAGGCACGTCCCGCCGCCTATCTGCGCGATGCGCTCCACCGTCCGCTGGATGTGCAGCAGTCCCGCGCCGACGTCCACGTCCTGCCATTGCAGGCCGCACAGCTCTCCCAGCCGCAATCCGGTGTAGGCTGTCAGCAGCACGCCAAGTCCTGTCCTGTCTGGGCGGCGCAGGATGACCTGTCCCATTTGCTTCAGCTCCGGCTCAGTGAACACCTCCACGGCCTTCTGCCGCACCTTCGGCAGCGTCACGTCCTCGCCGTAACCCACGCCGGCCATGCCCACGATCCGCAGCAGAAGGCCACCGATTTCTCGCACCAGCTTGGGCGAATAGTCCTCCTGTAACTGCTGGATGTAGTCGTTGATCTCCGCCGCCGTCAGTTCCGCCGCCACGCGCGCTCCCAGCGCCGACAGGATGTGGCATTGGATGTTGCGGCGGTAGCACGCCAGCGTGGAGGGCTTTACGCTCCCCTCCATGTCCTCCAGAAAGATAGCGGACAACCGTTCCACCGTGGCGTCCCTGCGGACGTATTTCCTGCGTTCTCCCATTTTTTCAAGCACCTTTCCGTCCCCCATAGGTGCCCTGACTTCATGCAAAAAGCGCCGGCAAATGCCGACGCTTCTCTCATGTAAACGGGCGCGAAGCCCCCGTTCATGCATCTCGGTTTCAGGCGCTTGCATTCGTGGCATTTCCGGCGTGTACCTGACTTATCCTCCACATCGGGAGGCCTCACAGTGACCTGTTCGCGGGGACTCTGACCCTCATTCCATCTTTCATCGCAGCGCCGCAGCGCCTTGAACCGGAAGCCTATTCACTTTTCGGGGACTACGGTTGCTATTATCATAGACACTGTGCCGTTTTGCAAGAGGGATTTTGTTTCGCGGAAGGATACATTTTTGCGGTGTTGTTTGTTCATTCCTGCGAAGCCTTACGAGAACTGCGTTTTTATCTGTATTACATGACGTGTTCTCATGCTTTTTTAGCGAAAGTTGAACGTTTATGTATTCCCGTTCTCCGCTACCCACGTCCGCACATAGTCCACGAACAGACGGGTGGAGTTGGAAAGTGCCTTCTTGTCCTTGACACCGATGCCGATGGTACGGTAGAAATGCAGGGGCGCATGGCAGACCTTGATGGGCGTGGGACTGTGGCGCACCATCAGCTCCGGCAGCAGGCTGATGCCCAACCCCTCCGACACCATGGCCAAGATAGTCCTGTCCTCCCGTGCGATGTACTTCACGTTGGGGCGGATGCCCATCTCGTCAAAGGCCGCCATGATCTCGTAGTCGTCTCCCTCCTCCAGCTGGATGAAGGGTTCCTCTGCCAGCGCAGACACGGGGAACGGGTCGCGATCGGCGTAGGGGTGGTCGCAGGGGACGATGACCTGCAATTCGTCCCGGTGCAGGGCGTAGGTCTGCAATCGCTTCACCGACGGCAGACGCAGAAAGCCGCAGTCCACCGTGCCGTTGACGATCCATCCCTCGATCTGGTCATAGAAATCGCCGGTAACTACTTCAAACTCGATGTTGGGATATACCTTCCCGAAGCTCTTGAGGATGCGGGGCAGCCACTGGGCAGATACGCTGGAGAAGGTGGCGATCTTCACAAGGCCGCTGTCCATGTCCTTCAGCCCCTCCACCGTCTGCATCAGGGAGTGGTGGGCGGCGCATAGCTTCTCAATTTTGGGCAGCACCGCCCGTCCGTCCGCCGTCAGCACCACGCCGCCGCGGTTGCGGCTCAACAGCTTCACGCCCAGCTCGTTTTCCAGCGAGTTGATGGCGTGGCTGATGCCGGACTGGGTGAAGTTCATAGCCTCCGCCGCCTTGGAGAAGCTGCCGCAGGAGACCGTTTTCAGAAAGACCTGATATTTGGAAATACTCATGGCGCACCTCATTTCGAGAAGCATTATACTATACAAGTCCTCATGTTTTCAAGAACAAAGATGCGCTTCACGAACACTATTCGACCTGCTATGATAAGGACATGGTTCAGCCAACCATACTTTTACTTTTCTTTTCCATGAGGAACACCACCTCAAAGCAGCACCGGCAGCGTGTGGGTAACGCCGCCGGTGCTGTTTTTATTCATTCAGCTTTTCTTCCTCGTCGTGGACGAACATAATGAGAAAACTGACGGTCAGCAGCCCGCAGGACAGCCAGATCGTCCCCGCGCCCCAATGGAGCGTGGCTATGCTGCCGACACCCGCGCCCAGCGCGAACAGCAGCACCACGCCGAAATACGTCAGCGCCTTGTGGAGTATTTCCTTATCCCTCGTATGGAAGTAGGCGCACAGCGCCTCCGTTCCGCTGCGCATATTGCCAATGCACATGGTGCTGGCGTAGGCGTGGCCCCGCACCTTGCGGAAGGTCTGCACCTGCATGGCGCACACGAAGGACACCACGGCGTTGGCGGTGGTGTTCAGCGTTTCCGGCAGGAAGCCCACCGCCGCCAGCAGCACGATCTCCGCCAGAATGATAAGCTGCCGCCAGTGTACCTTCTCCATCCGCTTGAAGTGCCGGTGAACGCACTCCGCGATGTAGATACCCAGCAGGAACGCCAGCACGGGGACTAAGTATCGCAGCGCCTGTCCCCAGTCTCCCTCGAATAGATGCGTACTCAGCAGCACGATATTGCCGGTCTGGGCGTTGGCGAACACCTTGCCCCGGCAGCAGTAGGTATAGGCGTCCTGCAGGCCGCCGGATAGGATGATGAAAAAGGCTGTCAGCATGGAATCGGACATCTGCCCGTGGTGCTTTTGCAGGAAAGTCATGTGCGATGCCGCCTCACTTTGCCACCGGTGCGTCCGGCCAGTAGATGACGTAGCACTCCTGCATCTCACCCATGTAGAAGAAGATGTTTTCGCCCATCTCGATGTGCTCGCCGAAGGTCAGATCAGGCACGAACAGCCGTCCGCTGGTGCGCTTGGGCCCCTTGATGGTAAAGCCCTCCGCTGTGGGGTGCTGCCGCAGCTCGTTGGCCGCTTCCTCCAGTCCGGGGAAGTGCAGCGTCCGTTCCAGCTCTGCCAGCTGTGTCGCGCCGTTGATATAGACCAGGTGATTTTCGTCCTTGAACCAGTTGATACGCATGATACGTCCTCCTTGGTGGTGATGGGGATAGTATAGCATATCGTATGAAATTTGTCACGCGATCGAAAAGCGGCAGGTGCGCGGATTGCACATCTGCCGTTTTTTGGGTATTCTGTTGCGCGGACGGCGTAACTTTTTCGTAAATCAGCATCATTCAGGAAACCTGCGCCGCCGCGCCATGTCGTGCGGCGGCTTTTTCTTTGCCTGACGGGATTTCTGACGGCGCAAGGTCTGCGTTTCCGCAGATGGGCAGGAAGCAGATGCTCTGCACCGCCTGCTGCTTATGCCGCAGGGAGACATGGACATAGGTTTGCAGCGTGATCCGCACGTCGCTGTGGCCCAGCATCTCGCTGACGCTTTTGACATCCACATTCTGCTCGATGCAGCGTGTGGCGTAGGTGTGCCGCAGGGCATGGAAATTTCGATACGGCACGCCTGCCTGCTTCAAAATCGACTTGTATCTGTTCTGTATGGTACGCGGTTCCGGCAGTGCGGCAGTACCCGTCAGCAAGCAGGTATCACCTGTGTGCTTAGGTTTGTACGTCGCCAGCAGGGACAGGATATCCGCCGGAAGCGGTATCCTGCGGCGGGAGGACTCGCTCTTGGGCGGCTGTACGACAAGCCTCGTATGGCCTTTTTCATAGAGTCGCTGCACCTCGCGTTCTACACGCAGAAAGCCCGCATGGAGGTCGATATCCGACCATCGCAGCGCACACAACTCTCCCAGCCGAAGGCCGCTGTTCAGCGTCAACAGAACACCAAGGCCGGTCAGGTCAGGCTCGTCCATGATATGATGTGCCAGCCGCAGGATCTCCGGCTCGGTGAATATCTCCACCTGCCGCTTCTTGTATACCGGCAGTTCTGCGTTCAGCCCCGTGCAGAAGCATCCGTGCTTGGACGCCTTCCGCAGAATGGCCCGCAGCAGTACGCCAACGTCCCGTGTGCTTTTGGCCGACAGGCCCTGCTCCTGGAGCTTCCGGTAAAAATCCGCTACCCGCTGCTCCGTCAGTGTGTATAGCGGCGCTGCTCCCAACTGCGGCTGGATATACTGCCGCACCACATACCGATACCGGCTGACAGTGGACTCCTTCAGCTTTCGCTCTCGCTCCGCGAAAAACAGATCCACGGCTTCCGGCAGTGTCATGTTATTGCTGGGCGTGATCTCGCGGGGCAGCTCCCGCAGGCACTGTCGCCGCTTTTCCCGGCAAGCGCTGTAAGTGGCGGCATAGACGTAGCCGTACTGCGCCCGTCCCTCCGGCGTCCGACCGCGGATATAGCGGCCCTCCCAACGGCCATCTCCGCGTTTATAGATGTTCTCCCCTCTGCGTGCCATTTCGTACTCCTCCTGACGCGATTTTTGACGGCGAACACCCTTTTTATCATCCATCATCGCGGAAAGGCTCGGCGGATATACCTCCCGTTTCGGTCTCCAGCGACTGTTTTCGCCCTGACACCGATGCCATACTTGACTTCCCGCCCCGCAAATGCTATCGTTTTACCATAGCCGGTGGCGAAAAATGCTTTCCTGAATGATGCTGATTTACGAAGGATGCCGCTCCATCTGGCTGAGTCTATTATGCCCAGGAGGGACATAAAAATGCCACAGGTCAACGGGGATAACCTACTGCACCAGCAGATCGTCAAACGCACCATTGAAGCCCTGCAAGCGCAGGACGAGGCTTTTGCGATAGAATACGAAACCGTCAGCGACGCCGACCTCATCGCCTATGTACGTCAGTGCGTCGATGTGTCCTATACGCCCGCACCCTGCGAGGTCGTGGGTGGTGCGTACATCGCCCAGCGCTTCGGCAACTGGTCTGCGGCACTGAAAGCTGCGGGGCTGCCCTCGCAGTACAAGCCACCGCGGGAGCATCACTATCCCCGCTACGAGCAGGAGTACCAGCGGCAGGAGGTGCAGCTCTTGCAGGAACGAAAGGCGAAACGGCAGGCCAAGGCCGATCTCGTCGCTCAACGCAAGAACCGCGACAAGGCCCGCGCCGCCGCCAACGCCGCGAAGAAGAATGAGAAAAAATGACGGGTGTATCCACGGATACACCCGTCATTTTTCGTTGTCACTTAGTGAGCAGACCGCCCACCAACACAAAGCAGTCCGGCGCTTTGCCATCCCTGCCCCACAGCATGGGCAGGTGGAAGTAGTGCTGCAAACAGCCCTCCACATCGCCGCCCAGCGCCTCGATGGAGTAGCGCAGCAGCTCCGGTCTGCCGCAGGGATGTCCCTGTACCTTTTCGCACGTCTCGCACTGGTCGCAGGTGCCCGCCAGCAGCATCTGGCTCCCCGGCGTTTCCCGCTCCCACCGCTGAAGCTCTTGCCGGTACAGACGCTTTTCCTGCTTCAGTGCCGCCAACGCCTCGTCCAGCGGCTGCTCCGGCATATCCGCCTGCAAGATGCGGGCATACAGCCGCAGCCCCGTGTAGCTCTGCCAGATGGTCATGGGATCAAAGTCAAAGGGCGGACACGTCCAGCGGGTATTGTAGCTGCCGCACTGCTGGCAGAACGGCAGAAATTTCTCCACATGGACAAAGTGCGCCACGAAATCCTCTGCACTTGTCTCCGCCGTCATTTCGCGGACATGGTATTGGAACGGCATCTCAGACACCTCCTTGGCTCGATGCCGACAGTATACGGCAGTGTTTTGTCGCGTCAAGGATCTATTTCATTGTGCCCGTCTTGCCAGTGTCTGCGTATGTAAGAGGGCATCCATCAGCATCCGCCCGTCCTCGCGGTCATTCCACCAATATGGGCGGAGGAATAGCAGGGCGTTCTCCAGCCAAGCATAGTCGTCCCTGGTCAGCACACGGCTTTGGAGTCCCTCGCTGATCCTGGTATATGATTCTCTGACCTTTTCACTGGCGTGTTCCCGCACCAAATAGGCGTTGAGCAGACCAGTAATTACAGACACTTCTTCGTCGGTATAGAACATGACTTTCCTCCCTGTAGACAAACACACAGATCAGAGTATAGCACATTCACTCTGCGTCTACAAGAAGTCTTGTCTCATTCTTTCCTCTGTCTTAGTACCTCCGATAGAGTAAGTCCTTCCGGGTGCGCCATGGTGACGCTACCCTTATGACAGTTCAAGAGCGCACCTCCCCCTTGGCGGGAGGTGCGCTCTTTTCCTGCTCACTTGACGCGGTACAGGTTGCTGGTCAGACTGCCGTTGGGACGGCGGCGATGGGTGCGCTCCAGGAAACCGTGACGTTCCAAATCTGTCAACGCCCGCTGCACGGTGCGGCGTGACAGCTTCAAGTCCTCCGCGATCCTGCGGACGCTGGGCCAACAGGTATTCCCCGCGTCAGACCGATCCTTGAGGTACATATAGACTGTCCTGGCGCGATGAGACAGCTCCTGATCTGCATAGATGCTTCCAAAGTAGCTCATGGCCTTGTGTCCTCACTGTAGAGCCCCATGGCCGAGCGAGGCGCTTTTCTCTGTGTGGTCGATGCCTGCTGCGCCTGTGTGGGCTGGTCGCTGCTCTTGCCATATCTTTTGCTGATACTTAGGAACAGTTCCTGACGGCTGGCGTAGGCCACAGGCCGCGTCGCGTGTTCCGGGGTTGCATGCCTCCCATCTCCATGTGAGGCACTTCTTCCCGCGCCATGTTCTGCCGCTGGACATCCAGATCATAGGCCGTACAGTAGCAGTTGTAATCTCCGGGGGACGGATTGCACCGCAGGCAGTAGCGGTAATGCTCGGTTTCCACGATGTAACCGTAGTTTTGTGTCCAGCCGCCGCTGATTTTGCCGCCGTGTTCATAGCAAAAACGCTCCATAGCAAAGCGGCTTTTCAGCACACTCTCCCGCAGCGTGTCCACGACCTCCTGCAGCTCCAGCTTGAATGCGGGGCTGTTTAGCTCCTCCGGGCCGCGGGGCCACCATGTATGCCAGAACTCATTGCCGCTGCGCCCGAAGTCCATCCGGACGTGGCCAACGGTACCCAGCCGCTTATCTTCTTCGGGGTGCGGGGTATAAAATAAGCCCGCCTCCTCTGGGCGGGCAGGTCGGATATGAAATTGCGTTGCATCTTTCAAGGTTAAGATCTCCTTTCGGTGTGGAATTTGGCTTTACACATTTTGGGGGATATGCTATGATGTGGCTGACTAATCGAAATTTGAGAGAACAGGGAGGACAAAATGAAAAGAGAAATTGCTGTATTTCTTATAATAACTATGGTTTTATCATTATCAGCTTGTGGAAAGACACTCAAAGGCACAGATGGACTAATAGAAAAAGCAAGAGAAGAAATACCGATTTCTGATTCCGATACCATTGATTTGCAGTATGCAGGAATGTGTGGCAATGACAATAGAGCAATCGCTTGGTTTATCTCAGGAAATGAATATCAGAAGCACTATTATTTGCCCATGGAAGTTGAGGTAAAAGAGGATGCTGCTGAATACACTTTTATCCGAACCTATAAGCCCATTGATGATAGAATCGGAGACATTGCATATATTCAATGGGGTGATGGATATGCGTTTATAGTAAACAATACAAATTGTAAAAGTGTTAGATTCACATCCGGAAATGAAGTGTACGAAGAAGTAATACCGGATGATACTTATCCGTATGTTTTCTTCTATCTTTCTGACCATACAAATTCCACTCTGCAATTTGAATTCTTAGATGCCGAAGGTAATGAATTAAGATGACGATTTCCAGTTTATCTGCCTATCAAGCGGCTCGTTCCAAACGGATCGAGCCGCTTTTACTTACATCATCCTCTGTCCCTGCCGCTGCTCCGGAAAGGGCGGGTCCAAGCGGCGCAGCAGGCCGAACTCTGTTTTTGTCACACCGTCGTTTTCCATGCAGTCCTGACCGTATTGCTCAAAATCCATATAGCCCTCCAACTCGTAGATGGCTTCATCATCCAGCCCCAGCGTTTCCTGCAATCGCTGCTGACCGTAACCGTAGGCTCCTTCCACGATGCGCTGGTAGTTGTCCAGATTTCGCAGGAGTTCACAGGCACGGTGTAGGGTTTCCGGCTTCTCCACCTCCAGCACGGCGGCGTAGGTCAGTAGCATGCCGTCCTTTTGCCAGATGTCCTCCAATGCTTCGGCAAAATCGTTGTAATCCTCCACGGCGGGGCAATCCGTATCGCGGATCAGCTCACCGATGTATGGCACCTTGAAGCGAATATCACAGAGCAGGGCGTCCGCGAAAACATCAATATCGAGGTAAGCCTTCACAGCGTCGAGGTATTCCTCGTCAGCGGGGAGGACGAGGGTGTAGTCCGGCTTTCCATTGACGCGCAGCGTCATGC